>Ga0189291_100091_pt1 | contig 109001 bp, 83 predicted proteins | sample UW1redminimetaG_FD_130331 | JGI IMG/M metagenome (GOLD analysis project Ga0189291, IMG submission 130331) | Marine microbial communities from the Costa Rica Dome - UW179B-red mini metaG | ecosystem: Environmental > Aquatic > Marine > Oceanic > Photic zone | place: Costa Rica: the Eastern Pacific...
CACGTCATCCGCGTCAACATAGAGATAGTCCTCACCCGTCCCGCCGTTCAGCACATCCGCGCCAGACCCGCCGTAGAGATTGTCATTGCCGGACCCGCCGTTGAGCGTGTCGTTCCCGCCCAGACCGCGCAGTGTGTCGTTTCCGCCGAGGGAATAAAAAGAGTCAACATTGTCTGTACCCACGGCCAAATCATCATTCTCTGTGAAGGCCAGATTAATGGTGACGGATTGCGATGCGAATTGTGCCGCAATAGCTTGTGCCCCAAACACCACATAAGTTTCACCCGAATTATTTCCGTTCGTATCGGCTCCAGACGCACCGATTAGTAGATCATCAATCCCATCGCCGTTCACATCGCCTGCAGCCGAAACTGAGACGCCGCTAGCATCTCCTGCATCGATACCGCTGAGAACAAAACCCGTAGACCCGTTACCTGTCGCTAAGCTAGACAACTCAAAACTAGCTCCGAACCCCCCACTCACAGACGTGTTTCGACCGAACACGACATAAACCTCACCAGAACCACTTTCGGTCGAATCTGCCCCAGATGCCCCGATCAACAGATCATCAACCCCATCGCCATTCACATCACCCGCAGATGAAACCGAACGACCACTGAAATCGTTTGCGTCGATACCTTTAAGGACAAAGCCCGTAGACCCATCGCCTGTCGCTAGGTTGGATAACTCAAAACTCGCGCCGAACCCGCCATTAACCGCCGTGTTTCGACCAAACACGACATAAGTCTCACCAGAACCACTCCCATTAGGGTCACTCCCATAAGCACCGATCAACAAATCATCGATCCCGTCGCCGTTCACATCGCCCGAAGACGAAACCGAATGACCGCTGAGATCGTTTGCATCGATACCTTTAAGAACAAAGCCCGTAGACCCATCGCCTGTCGCCAGGCTGGATAGCTCAAAACTCGCGCCAAACCCGCCATTAACCGCCGTGTTCCGGCCAAACACAACATAAGTCTCACCAGAACCACTCCCATTAGGGTCAGCTAAATAAGCTCCGATCAATAGATCATCGATCCCGTCGCCGTTCACATCGCCCGCAGATGAAACCGAATGACCGCTATAATCACCATCATCATCACCCCTAAGAACAAAGCCCTTGGACCCGTTACCGGATGCAAGACTGGACAAATTAAAATTCGCAGCAAAGTCCCCATTGATGGCGGTATCTCGGCCAAACACGACGTAAGTCTCTCCAGAGCCATCGCCATTCGGATCGGCAAGATAGGCCCCGATCAACAGGTCATCAATCCCATCGCCATTCACGTCACCCGCAGACGAAACCGAAACACCGCTAAGGTCGCTATCGTCCGCACCTTTAAGAACGAAACCTTGAGATCCATCGCCTGACGCAAGGATGGTCAAATTAAAACTAGCGCCGAACCCCCCATTGGCGGCTGTGTCTCGACCAAACAAAACATAAGTTTCGCCAGAATTACTCCCATTAGGGTCAGCTAAATAAGCTCCGATCAACAGATCATCAATCCCATCGCCATTCACATCACCCGCAGATGAAACCGAACGACCGCTACCATCGCCGGCATCGATACCGTTTAAGACAAAGCCTGTGGACCCATCACTGGCCGCCAAGCTGGACAGATAATAGTTTGCGGGAAAACTTTCACCAACCGTTGAATCTCTGCCTAACAGAACATATGTCTCGCCAGAACTACTTCCGTTAGGGTCGGCTTCAGTCGCGCCTATCAACAGGTCGTCAATCCCATCGCCATTCACATCACCCGCAGACGAAACCGATCCGCCGCTAAAATCACCAATATCCACACCGTTGAGGACAAACCCACTCGACCCATCTCCGGAAGCTAATGTGGATAGTTCAAAATATGCGAAGAAGGGAGAATTCGGCACATCATTAACCTGAATATCGAGTTGATCTCCGTCAGCATCGCCATTCGCAGGCGCATAAGTTAGAGCTCCGATCGCACTGTTAATATTAGCAACAGACCCTAAGAAACTCATTACATTGTCGTCTACACCGTCGCCGGCAGTAAAAGTCAGCCCAGTAGTCTGTGCCAGCGTTAACATACCCTGGACTGACAAGCTGACGTTCAAAGTTCCTGAATCCGCATCAGCCACTGACAGACCCATAATCTGATTGCCAGTAGAGTTAATTGTAAAGTTCTGTGTCCCGGGGCCTGTAATCGTCGGCGCGTTTGAATTTTGCAGGTCTAAAGGCTGAAAATCAGACGAAACAGTCATTTCCTCGCTGAAATTGTCACGAATATTTGCGTCGATATCTAGTACAAACACGGCGTGAGAAAACGATTTTGATAGATTAATTTGCGATCCAGATTGACTTATATGAGGCATTCCCCAGACGTCACCTGAAAAATCTAAAGACCACATATCTTGGTCAAGCAAAGACGTAAGCCTAGAAAAATACATTGGGTAAAACATCACGATCTTCCCTGCCCACTTTCCAGTTCGATAAGACATCAACTGGGTTTCGCTTAATGTCGATAAACATTCTATGGAATGTTCAATTGTCAAATTTTCATAATCAGAGATTTGACTAGATAGCTAGGCAAAAACAACTTGTGATCTTAATTATGCAACTTTTGCGTCGTGAAAGGCAACGTCCCCACATTTAGAATGCTTCTGAATTTTTACGTCCTGTTGGCCCCGAGGGTTATATGAGAGTCCCAACAAAAAAGCCGCCCCAGTTTCCCAGAGCGGCTTCGTAACTCGTCGGTGCTCGACCTAAACGCCTAGCACTTATAATACATATCAAACTCGACCGGGTGCGGGTGCATGGCGAGGCGGTGGACTTCTTCCATCTTCATTTCGATATAGGCGTCGATTTGGTCATCATCGAAGACGTTGCCGGCTGTCAGGAAGCTACGGTCACCGTCGAGGGATTCGAGCGCTTCGCGCAGGCTACCGCAGACTTGTGGGATGTCTTTGGCTTCTTCGGCTGACAATTCATACAGGTCGATGTCCATTGGATCGCCCGGGTGAATTTTATTCTTAATCCCGTCGAGGCCCGCCATCAGCAAGGCTGTGTAGGTCAGGTATGGGTTACCCGCTGGATCTGGGAACCGCGCTTCGAGGCGCTTGCCGTTGCGCGAGGCCGTCCAAGGAATACGGATCGATGCGGAGCGGTTACGGCTGGAATAGGCCAGCATGACCGGGGCTTCGAAGCCTGGGACCAAACGCTTGTAGCTGTTAGTCGAGGCGTTGGCGAAAGCGTTGATCGCTTTGGCGTGTTTAATGACGCCGCCAATGTAGTAGAGGCATTCGTCGCTCAGGCCCGCATAGCCGTCACCCGCAAACAACGGCTGCTTGTCTTTCCAGATCGACATGTGAACGTGCATGCCAGTTCCATTATCATTGTGGACAGGCTTGGGCATGAAGGTCGCGCTTTTGCCGTAAGCATGCGCCACTTGGTGCACGATATATTTATAGAGCTGCATATTGTCGCCCATTTTCAGGAGCGTATCAAACTGCATGCCGAGCTCGTGCTGTGACGGCGCGACTTCGTGGTGATGCTTTTCAGGGCGCAGGCCGAGCTCACCCATGATGGAGAGCATTTCGCTACGCATGTCCTGCTCATGGTCAATTGGCGGGACCGGGAAATAGCCGCCTTTTGGTCCTGGGCGGTGCCCCATATTGCCGCCCGCATATTGCGTACCGGAATTATAAGGACCTTCGACACTATCGAATTGATAGCCTGTTTTATTTTGTGACGTATCCCAACGGACATCATCAAAAACGAAGAACTCGGCTTCGGGGCCAAAGTAAACTTCATCGCCAACATTGGCAGAACGCATATAGGCTTCAGCCGCTTTGGCTGTTCCGCGTGGGTCACGGTTATAAGGGGAGCCATCGTCAGGTTCGAGAACATCACAGAAGATTGCCATTGTATCTTGCTGATAGAAGGGGTCCATCTTGGCTGTGCTGGCGTCTGGCTTCAAAACCATATCGGATTCGTTGATATCTTTCCAACCCGCGATGGATGAGCCATCAAACATAGTGCCGTCTTCGAACAGTGATTCGTCAACCAAATCCTTGTGAAAGGTGACGTGCTGCATTTTCCCTTTCGGGTCCGTGAAGCGAAGGTCAACAAAGTTGATCTCCTCATCTTTGATCGTCTTGAGCACGTCGCTCGCTGTAATTGCCTTATCAGCCATTTATTCGTCCTTTTCCCGAAAGGTTCTAGTTATGGATTTTATTGGTAAGCGTTTTAGATGGGTTTGGAAACGGCGCTATAGCGCGGCGTCACCAATTTCACCGGTACGGATACGGATGGCCTGAGCCACATCGGACACGAAAATTTTGCCGTCGCCAATTTTGCCCGTTTTTGCTGCTGTTTGGATCGCTTCTAGGGCCGCTTCGACTTGGTCATCGGCGATGACGAGTTCAAGTTTCAGCTTTGGCAAGAAATCGACAACATATTCCGCACCGCGGTAAAGTTCTGTGTGCCCCTTTTGACGACCAAAGCCTTTGGCTTCGAGGACGGTCATGCCTTGCAGGCCAATCGCCTGTAGCGCTTCTTTCACTTCGTCCAATTTGAACGGTTTGATGATCGCTTCGATCTTCTTCATGAGTGTCCCTTCCCGTCGATTGCTCCGGCCATGCGCCGCCCTGACATAGAACGGCTTTTGGAGCATAGGTTCCACCGTTCATGCGTTTTGCCCCGCACCGAGTCGAGACGACGCCGAGACCTTAACCCATTGTCACCGCGATAGGTCAAAAATCGCACATATTTCGGACGCGCCGCCAAGTGCGCGCTGCAAACTTGTGCGCGGTCATATTGCAATAGCGGTTGCACGCCGCGTCCCATGCGCTAAAGCCCGCCCATCGCTGCCGGATTGGTCCTGGCACGGGGATGTTCGCGACAGCAGTTCATCATCCAAGGACTAAGAAGACGGCGGTCCCTGACCCGGTCCATTGCTGGAATGGTCATATCATCGGCCGGGCATATGCTTCGGCCCCCAATCATCTACCCGGCTGTTCGCGACTGCAGTTCATCCGGAGCGGAGATCATCATGCCTAAGCTCACCCCTCGCCCGCCCAAGAAGCCTTTCATTACGGATGAACAAGCGCTTCGCTTTCACTCCCACCCCACGCCCGGCAAAATATCGATGCTGCCGACCAAACCGATGGCGACACAGCGTGATCTATCGCTGGCCTATAGCCCCGGCGTCGCGATCCCTGTGGAAGCCATCGCGGCAGATCCCGACACGGTTTACGATTACACATCAAAGGGCAACACGGTTGCGGTCATTTCCAACGGCACAGCGATTCTCGGCCTCGGCAATCTAGGAGCAGCGGCGTCCAAACCCGTGATGGAAGGCAAATCCGTCTTATTTAAGCGCTTCGCCGATATTGATAGTTTCGACATCGAAGTCGAAGAAGAAGACGCGCAAGCCTTCATCGAATGCGTCAAACGCATCGGCAATAGTTTTGGCGGCATCAACCTCGAAGACATTGGCTCGCCGGAATGTTTTATTATCGAGCAAGAACTCCGCGACCTTGTCGACATTCCCGTCTTCCACGACGATCAACATGGCACAGCGATTATCGCGACGGCAGGGCTCATTAACGCCGCCCATCTGACAGGTCGGAAGTTCGAAGATATGAAAGTCGTGCTGTCCGGCGCTGGCGCAGCAGGCCTGTCCGTTCTGAACCTAATTAAGAGCCTCGGCGTGCGCGATGATAATTGCCTAGTACTCGACAGTAAGGGCGTGATCTATCAGGGCCGCACCGAATATATGGACCAGTGGAAAGCGCCGCACGCCGTCGATACGGATAAGCGCACATTGGCCGAAGCGATGGTCGGTGCGGATGTGTTTCTCGGGCTTTCTGTGGCGGGCATCGTCAATCAAGACATGATTAAGTCAATGGCGAAAAACCCGATTATTTTCGCCATGGCGAATCCCGATCCTGAGATTACGCCTGAAGACATCAAGGCCGTCCGCGACGACGCCATTATCGCGACAGGTCGGTCCGACTATCCGAACCAAGTCAATAATGTCCTCGGCTTCCCTTACATCTTCCGCGGCGCGCTCGACGTTCGCGCGCGAAATGTGAATGAAGAAATGAAACTGGCTTGCGCCCATGCGCTGGCCGATTTGGCCCGTCAGGATGTGCCCGAAGAAGTCGCCGCCGCCTATCACGGCAATCGCCCGAAATACGGCCCAGACTATATTATTCCAGCGCCGTTTGACCCCCGCCTCATCAGCGAAATACCGCCTTATGTCGCGCAAGCCGCGATGGACACGGGACAAGCCCGAAAACCGATTGACGACATGGAAGCCTACAAGCGTAGCCTTGCGCGCCGTCAGGACCCAACAGCGGCCATCCTTCAAGGCATTACCGCCTCAGTCGCCGAAGAGCCCAAGACTATCGTCTTTGCCGAAGGCGAAGAACCCGCTGTCATTCGCGCCGCGCAATCTTTCCAACAGCGAGGCCTCGGTAAAGCGATCCTCATCGGACGTGAAAAGCCGATTTACGACAATATGAAATTGCTCGGCATTGAAAAGCCGGAAAGCCTGACCGTCCTGAACGCGCGGCTGTTTGACCGCAATGCAGAATTTACAGAATATCTCTATTCCCGCCTGCAACGTCGAGGCTTTTTGCGCCGCGATGCGCAACGCCTCGTCAATAATGATCGGAACGTTTTTTCAGCGTTGCTTATGCATCACGGCTTGGCCGACGGCATGGTGTCCGGCGTCACCCGGTCCTATGATGTCGTCCTTCGAGACGTGCGCATGGTTCTGAACCACCGTAAAGGCGAGCGCACAATGGGCGTGTCTGTTGTCGTCAATAAACAGCGCACTCTCTTCATTGCGGACACCAACATCACTGAGTTGCCAACAGCGGCAGACCTCGCTGATATCGCCGAAACCACCGCGCATTTCGCTCAGACCTTTGGGTTTGAGCCGCGCGTGGCCATGTTGTCTTACTCTACCTTTGGCAATCCGGTGGGTGAACGCATGTTAAAAGTGCGTGAAGCCGTTTCAATTTTGGACCAGCGGGATGTCGACTTCGAATATGAAGGTGACTTAGCCGCTGATGTGGCGCTCGACCCTATGCACGCGCTGACCTACCCGTTCTCCCGCCTGACCGACGCGGCCAATGTGCTTGTCATGCCGGCCATTCACTCGGCCAGCATTTCAACGAAAATGCTGGACGCAGTTGGCGGCGCGACGGTTTTGGGGCCGTTCCTAACGGGTCTGGAAAAACCCGTGCAAATTTGCTCGCTCGGCGCAGCTGCATCGGAGATTTTGCAAATGGCAACTTTGGCCGCCTACGCCCCGACGCATGACGGCTAAAATAGATACGCGAACGGGCGGCTGAGTTCATGTCGCCCGCAACGCCCCTCACAGCCCGCGCTGTCTTTCATCAAAGCTGGCCGATTATGTTGGCCAATGCAGCGGCCCCTGTTGTGGGTTTGGTTGATACATTCGTCATTGGGCGTTTTGTCGGCACCCAAGCGCTCGCTGGCATTGGACTCGGCGCTGTCATCTACGGGATCGCCTATTGGGGCTTCGGTTTCCTGCGGATGAGCACGGCAGGGTTGGCCGCGCAGGATGCTGGCGCAGGCGATATTGCGGGCGTCCAAGGTCATATCCTGCGCGCGATTCCGTTAGGGTTACTCATCGGCGCAATCGTCTTTGCGGCGCAAATGATCCTGCTACCAACCGCTTTCGCCGTATTCACGGCCTCGCCTGAGTTAGAAGGTTCAGCATCAACTTATATTCAGGCGCGATTGTGGGGCCTACCCGCTACGCTAGGTACGATTGCTTTGATGGGGTGGTTCGTAGGGATTAGCCGTGCAGGATTAGCCCTGCAGCTTCAGCTCGTGCTCAACCTCGTGAACATTATCCTGTCACCGCTTTTCGTGATTTGGCTCGGCGCGGGGCTTTACGGTGTTGGGCTGGCGTCCGCCGTTGCGGAATGGTCCGGCTTTGCGATGGGGCTAGTCCTTATGCGCCGCGAATTTATACGCCGCGGCGGCCTGCAGCCGGGCGTCGTGACGCGCGCAAATCTGCTGAACCCGTCTCAACTCCGCCGGCTTGGCATCGCCAACTCCAACATCTTCGTGCGAACTGTGATGCTCACCATCGGCTTTAATTTCTTCGGCAATGCGGCGGCGACCGAAGGTAATTTATTCATGGCCGCGAACCATATCCATATGCAGCTCATCACAATGTCCGCCCTTGTCTTAGATGCCTTCGCCCACACGGCGGAAGCGGTAACGGGGGCCGCATATGGGGCCAAAGACCGCCGCCGCTTTAACCGCGCCGTCGCATTAACAACGCGGTTCTCCGCGCTCTTCTCGGTTATCCTTGGCGCACTTATTTTCTGGGGCGGGCCTTTCCTCATTGACGCGCTCACAGTCGACCCTGCCGTGCGCGAGATGGCACGAATCTACCTGCCCTACGCAGCACTCGCGCCGATTATCGGCTTTGCGGCCTACCAGATGGACGGCGTCTTTATCGGGACAACCCGCACGGCGGAAATGCGTAACGCCGGAATTATGGCGATTCTAATATATATCGGGGCGCATTTCCTTATCATTACGCATTTTGGTGCAGCAGGAATCTGGATCGCATTTTTGATTTACTACGCCGCCCGCGCCGCCACATTAGCGATCTATATACCGCGTATATTGCGGCATTTGGGGCCCGTTAGATAAGGCTATTTGGCTTCGGAATAAATTGATTGAGGCACGTGGCGACAGAGGAGCGACGCTGGCCCAAGATCTAGGTCAATAGTTTCAGCACCCTTATCAGCCAGAACTGTCAAATCGCGCAGACCACGCATCGGGACTGTTAGCTTCAAACCTTCCGGCTGGTCCGTCAGCCCGTTCAACTCACCCCCGCTCAGCCTTTCAAGTCTTATCAAATATCCTGACACCATCGCTTCGCCGCCTTGATCATGCAACCAAGCGGTGTGCCCATTCGATTGGCAAACAAACGGCCTGACTTTACGCGAAATATTCGGCACATCACCTCGCATCCCGAACAGATATCGACCGTCCAAGCTCAACCCGCGATCCGCAAACCAAATCTGATCCTCCATCAGCGTCAGGGTTTCTTCGAGGACAATATCCTGTCCAAAGGCGTCAGAAGAAAAACGGCACTCACCTGGCTTTAGGCGACCGACGAAACGGTCGACTTCGAACCGCCAATAAAGATCGCACCCGTCCCAAACGGTGAAATCGTCAGGGATCAAGTCTGCCAGTAAAGACGGGTTGCGATATGCCCCGACGAGGGCCTCCGCATCTTTAGGAACATGGACCCGAAGGCGGAACGCTCCCTCCTCCAGATCAATGACAAAACTATAAATCCGTTGTCGGTAAACCTTGGCGGGATCTCCATCACGATATTGATGCGCAAGAAAAACCGTGTCGCCAAAAGACGGCAATTCAATTTGTCGAAAAATGGAATGGCGGCGATAGTTACGCTGTGCCTCTGGCACATTAAGCGCCGCATCCGTGGCGGCCTGTTCCGCACTATCATAACGGCCGGGAAACCAGTCGAGGAACAAGGCAAAATCATCCTCAAGCGAGGACACAGACTTCGTTTCAATCGTTTGACATCCGCTCACAGTAATGAGCGAAACCAATGTCAGCAAAAGAGATTGAAACCGCATGACAAACACATGTCATGGCCTGCCAGACTAAATCAAGCCTGCCTCACCGGAGGAACCGCCTCATTATTTGACGGCAGCCACGCCTGCACTGATCATCTCACGGGCTTTGTCAATATCGCCCCAACCAAGGACCTTGACCCATTTGTCGGGTTCCAGATCTTTATAGTGCGCAAAGAAGTGCGGGATACGGTCTTGGAGGACTTGCGGTAGATCGCGATAAGTTTTGATTTGATCATAATAACGCGTCAGTTTGTGATGCGGCACTGCGACGATTTTTTCGTCCAAACCGGCTTCATCTTCCATCAGCAACACCCCTACCGGACGGGCCCGGACCACACAGCCCGGCATCAACGCCCGCTGACCGACAACGAGAACATCCGTGGGATCACCATCATCGGACAGAGTATGCGGAATGAAACCGTAATTACACGGATAGCGCATAGAGGTGTACAGAAAGCGGTCCACAAACATGGCACCGCTGTCTTTATCCAATTCATATTTAATCGGCTCGCCGCCAAGCGGAACTTCGATCACGACGTTAATGTCGTTAGGCGGGTTTTCCCCGGCGGAAATAGCGGACAGGTTCATGATTTTTCGCTGCTTAACATGGATGTTTGCGCGCGCCGCATAGAAGCCCAACGCCTGTTCCGCAAGCCCCAGGCGCGCCTGTTCACTGTGCTTAAGCGCCTGACATTTGGACCTTAGGCAACACCTATGAATATGATTGGAACAAACGATTAGGCGCGCCGTTATGGCCCGTCTAGAGGCGCGCCTCGCGAGCCGAGTGATCGGCTCATCCAGACATTTGAACACCCATATTTCTGTAATGAAAGACATCTCCCATGATCAAAATCGGCGATAAACTCCCTGAATTTTCTCTCACAGCTGTTGACGGCAAACCTTTCGACCAAATCAATATTGATAATGTTTTCACAACAGTTTCGAACGCTGATTTGGCCGGGAAATGGACTGTTTTGTTCTTCTACCCAAAGGACTTCACCTTCGTCTGCCCAACCGAAATCGCGGCTTTTGGCGATTTGAACGAAGAATTTGAAGATCGTGACGCGGTCCTACTGACAGCTTCGACAGATTCCGAGTTCACGCACTGGAACTGGCGCAAACATCAAGAAGAGCTCCGCGATCTTCCGATCCCGATGCTCGCCGATATTAAGCGCGAACTGACAACAGCGCTTGGCATTCTCGACGAAGCCGAAGGCGTAGCGCAGCGCGCGACATTCATCGCGGACCCAGACGGTGTTGTGCGTTTCATCTATGTCACTGACCTAAACGTTGGCCGCAACCCACACGAAGTTCTTCGGGTTCTCGACGCGTTGCAAACGGATGAGCTTTGCCCGTGTAACTGGTCCAAAGGCGACGACATCATCGATTTGTCGAAAGCCGCATAATGGCCTTGCCTGAGCTTAAATCGGCCTTGCCGAGCTATGCCAAAGATATCAAACTGAACCTCGGCCGCGTTCTCGCGGCCGACGGGATGGACGGCCTGTCAAAAGACGCCGTCGCGGGTGTCGCTTTAGCGTCGGCTTATGCCACAAAAAACGCGGCAGTGATCTCGGCCATTACGGAAGAAGTCTCCGCATCAGACGCGATTGTCGAAGCCGCCAAAGCCGCCGCGACAGTCATGGCAATGAACAACATCTATTACCGCTTTGTCCACCTCGTCTCGGATGACCAATATGGCACAATGCCCGCGAACCTTCGCATGAATGTCATCGGTAACCCCGGCATCGACAAGGTCGATTTCGAACTGATGAGCCTGGCTGTGTCTGCGATCAATGGCTGCGGCATGTGTATGGATGCGCATGTGGCTGAAGTGATCAAAGGCGGCGTGAAGCCCGCCGGCGTGCAAACCGCGATCCGCATTGGCGCGGTGTTGAGCGCGGCGGCGCAGGCGTTGGTGATTGAAGATATGGCTTAGAGTATCCAGCGCTTTTGTGGATGGGCTGCAAGGTCCATCCGCTTTAGGCGAAAATGGCCCACACCCCAGACACAGTCATTACAATGGCAATTGTCCAATTGAAAATTCGCGCCGCCGTCACGTTCTGAAGCTTCTCCCGTATCCAACGGGCAAAGCCCGCATAGACCGCAAGGCCGCAAATTTCCGTGACAGTTACAGTCGCCAGCATAATCAAGAACTGCGGGATCATTGGTTTATCGGCATCAAAGAAAACTGGCAGCAACAGACCGAAGTAAACAAGCGGCATGGGGCTACTGATTTGTAGCCCAATCCCTTTCACATATAATAGGGACCGGCGCGGGGCATCGGCGCTGCCGACGCTCATATCGGGCGGCGGGCCAAAGGCGACTGACCCCGCCAAGTAAAGGATCACGATCAGCCCGAGCATTTTCAGCGCGAATGTCACGGAGGGGAACGCTTCCAGCAGTGCGCCCGTCCCCGTTGCCGCCAAAATCAGCCACAACACATTGGCCGTGGCGATCCCGAACGCCGCCAGCATAGCCGGGCGAAATCCAAACCGAAACGAGCTCGCCATCACCAGCATGACCGCCGGACCGGGCGTTAGTCCACCTGCGCCGAACAAGACGACGAGCTTGAGCCAGACATCAAATTCCAACGCAATATCTCCCACCGCTTGATTGCGATTAGCGCTAGCGCCCTAACAGCGCGCGCCCTATCTGTCACCGCAATGACAACACCAGGCCACGATAATAACGAGCTTCCTGACCCTCCGATGGAAGAAGCCCCTTTGCAGGGCGTGCTTGCCCATGTGTTGAGCGAAATGAATGGGTCAGATAGCAATTTACGCGATATCGTGGCCTCTATGGGTCACCGCGCGTTTGGACCTGTCATGGTGCTTTGCAGCCTGTTCCTGATGACACCGCTCGGCATTATTCCCGGCCTTCCTGCAGCGTTCGGCCTCATCAATATCGCTTTCGCTGTGCAACTTTTGGCACGGAGACCACACCCGTGGGTGCCCGACGTGCTCGCCAAAGTGAAAGTTCCCCACGCGCGCGTGTCTGCGGTTCACGGCAAAGTTTCGCCGTGGCTGGCCAAGATCGACAATATCATCAGCCCGCGCCTCGCTTGGGCGACAGAGGGGATTATGCTGGTGCTCGCGGCTCTGGTCGCGATCCTGCTCTCCGCCGCGATGGTCCCGCTCGGCCTTATTCCGTTTGGAGTTGTGCCTGCGGCGGCGATCCTTGGGTTGATGGGTCTTGCTCTGATTGCGCGGGATGGCGTGTTGATGCTCATCGCGCTTAGCGTGTCACTCGGACTGTTTGGATGGCTGACATCTTTCGGGTTGAAGGCCGCGGGCTTACTTTAAGGCTGGAACTTTTAAGACTGGAACAAACGGCAGCTTTGCGTCATCTGTTCCATGTGAAACATTTACTGATTGCCTCCGCCGCGCTCCTCTCGCTCTCCGCTTGCGCGAGTCTTCCGCCCCCGCCTGACCATAAGACAATCACTGTGTCAGACAGTTTCGTCGCCGCCGAGACCCGCCTACGCGAAGCCATTGGCGCGCGCGACCTCACCCTCTTCACGATCATCGATCACAGCGCTGGCGCGACCAGCGTTGGCCGCGATATTGGTCAATCCAAACTCTTCATCTTCGGCAACCCCAAAGGCGGCACGCCCTTGATGGAAGCGGCCCCCAAAATAGGCATGGACCTACCGCTGAAAATTTTGATCTACACAGACGAAGCCGGACGCACCGTCGTCAGCTACACCAACATCAAAGCCCTCGCCGCCCAGCACCGAATTGAAGATCAGGACGAACGGTTAGAGGTGATTTCTAATATGCTCCGCGATGTTGCGCGAGAGGCGGCGGGGTAGTTGGATAGTTTTGAGGTTGACTTTGCGTTGTTTAACTCAAGAGTGCTCGTGTGATTTTTGGGGGTATTGAGTATGGGTGAACCATTCAAGGGTGGGCAGGAACCCACCTTATTTCCGATGATGAAGGCCGGATCTGAAGATGCCGCGACATCAATATTCTTTGCCGTTGTTGGCCTAATTCACCCTTATCGAGACCGCCTGTTACGGTCCGTCGGGAAATCCGCTTATAAAAACGGGAATGATTACTCTTGCATTCTTCGACCATCCATTGGCGGCCGCCTTACCGACAAAGACATTCCAGACGCTAAAATAGTTCTCGATCAGAAAACAGAATGGCAAGCCCTTGTCGAAGTAAAAATCGGATCCGCCGACCTCGATCAACCCCAACTCGGCCGATACCTTAACCGTGCTATCGATCAGAAGGTCGACGCACTTATTACAGTCTCAAATGAGATGTGTGCTGACCCCACTATGCCACCGCTTAGGCTTAAACCTGCAGAGAAACGTCTCCGGAAAATTCCTCATTTTCACTGGTCTTGGCGATACTTAATTCATCAGGCTCAGGAAACTCTGCAGGACGATAATCTTGAAGCCGTTCAGGCTGAAATCTTAAATCAGTTTATTAGGTTCCTCCGCCATAGTTCATCTAAAGTCAGCGGGTATCATTCAATGCCTAAGTGTTGGACAAAGTTTGTTGAAACTGTCCGAGACAAAGCGATGCCGTCCAGCGATGACATTGATGACATTATTGCAGGGTGGTTTCAAGAGGCTGCTGACCTGTCGATGATCTTGTCAGAAGAGCTCGATATGGTCGTCAATCAAGACATTAGCGATTCAAGTGCAGAGTTGCGAAAAGAAACGGCCGAGCAGCTCTTTAAATCTGACAATGATTTAAGGGCTCGATTTACTCTTCCCAATAAAAACTATCTTCAGGTTGATCTTGATATCGATGGCCGTTGTTTTCGATTTGAGACATCCCAAAAACCCACGGACCGCGTGAAGACGTCGCACAAACAACTCGAGCATTTCCTGAAACGGTTCGTCAGCTCTGATAATCCTGACGAGTGGGGTGACCACTCGGACGTTCGACTATTCGCGAAATGGGCTAGAAAACGTACCGAAACGAGTATCCCAATGTCGGATGCGTTGCTCAATTTGCATGAAAACACGCTCAAGGATATTGATTTCATCGACCCCGAACGTGATTTGAAAACCTTGACGATTAAGTATACGCCGAGCGGCGCAGCAACGGCAATCAAGAGCCGTACTAAATCAATTTCATTCTTAGAAGACCAAGCGCTCTATTTCGCAAAAACTTATCTCGATACGTCTAATTAGCGTGATCGATCAGCGAAAACGCCTACCCACCAATCCCGCTCGCCGCACTTTCTGGTAAATCTTCGCCAAAGGCGCGCTGGTAGAATTCGCTGATAACCGGGCGTTCGAGTTCGTCGCATTTGTTGAGGAATGTCAGGCGGAATGATTGGGCGAGGTCGCCGTCGAAGATGCGAGCGTTTTCGGCCCAGTTCATGACGGTGCGCGGTGACATGACGGTTGAGATATCACCATTGATAAAGGCGCTGCGGGTCATGTCGGCGACGCGGACCATGGACGCGAGGATATCGCGGCCTTCGGCTGTGTCGTAAGTCGGCGACTTGGCTAGAACGATTTTTTCTTCTTCGCTATGCGGGAGGTAGTTCAACTGACAGACGATAGACCAACGGTCCATCTGACCTTGGTTGATCTGTTGCGTGCCGTGATAAAGACCGGACGTGTCGCCAAGGCCGACCGTGTTAGTTGTCGAGAACAGGCGGAACGCCTTATGCGGCGTGATGACTTTGTTCTGATCGAGCAAGGTTAAGCGGCCTTGGGCTTCGAGCACACGCTGGATCACGAACATCACGTCTGGACGGCCCGCATCATATTCATCGAACGTCAGCGCGACGGGGTTTTGCAATGCCCACGGCAGCAAACCTTCGCGGAATTCCGTGATCTGTTTGCCCTCTTTAAGGACAATCGCGTCCTTCCCGATCAAATCGATCCGGCTGACATGACTATCCAAATTGATCCGGACCATCGGCCAATTCAGCCGCGCCGCGACTTGTTCAATATGTGTCGACTTCCCCGTGCCGTGATACCCCTGGATCATCACGCGGCGGTCATAGGCAAAGCCGGCCAGAATGGCTTGGGTTGTCGGACCATCGAAACGGTAGGCGTCATCAATCGGCGGCACAAATTCGCTGGCTTGGCTGAAGGCTGGAACCTGCATGTCAAAATCAACGCCGAAAACCTCGCGCGCGGAAACTGTGATATCGGGCTGGAACAGCGGGAATTGATCGGTGCTCATGGGGTCTCGTCTTATTAGTTGGGAAGCAAAGTTTGTACATTAGCCTTAAGGAAATTGACTGAAAATCCATTTAAATTTCAAATGGTCTAATTCCAACAAATTTTCTATAGAGATTGATCGCCTCATTGTTTCGATGATCAATCCCTGTCTGAACTATTTCACCAAATATAGATTTAGAAACCACATTAGATGCAACATTTCTAACTTCAACAGACGCTTCGATATACATCAAAGGTATCTTATGCTTGCGAATGCCAAAATCAAATTCTTTGACGGCAGCACCAGCAATTTTTTTGGCTAAACCCTTCCCGCGATGATCTTCATGAACTGCATACCCTAAAGCCATAACAGCTTTTCCATTAAGTGGATCAGCAGGCGTTAAAGCCGCAAGAGCAATCACTTTTCGACCCTCTAAAATTACATATGTGTACCGCTTCACATTTTCGGCAGGCTCATCATAATGCACCCACACTTCACGACTGTTAAAACTAGGGTTGAGATCAATAACACCCAAATCAAGCGAGCTTTGAAACTGTAAAAGCGTTTTGTACAAATCAACGGGGATCATGCTTAGCCTAAATTAGCGTTCTTAAGGATTTTCCACGCTTTCAAAACACGCTGGAAGCTTTCTTCCGCGTCGCGGCTGCCTTGGTTGGCGTCCGGGTGGAACTGTTTCACGAGCTTAGTATAGCGTTTACGAACCTCATCGCTCGTCGCGCCGTCATCAAGGCCAAGATCATGAAGCGCTTTGAGCGCCATTTTGGACACGGCCCGGCGCGGGTTCGCGTCCGCACTGCCCGGGTCAACGCCGTCGCCAAACATCGTATACCCTTCGGCGCCCGCCGATGTCGCGCCCGCTTTGCGGCGTTTATTGGCACTGGCGCGCTCGCCCGTATTTTTGCGCACATCCCACGTCGGACGGTGGCCATGTTTGACGCCCACTTGCCATTCGGAAATATCGGCGTCGCTCATACCTTGGAAGAAGTTCCAGTTTTTATTATATTCGCGCGCATGAGCTTGACAAAAATTATGGTATTCACGCAGGCGGTCCGGAGACTTCGGCGCCTTACAGCCCCCTAGCTTTTCACATTCTGCCCAATCGCACGGCTCTTCAGTCGGCTTCTTCTTTTTCTTCGCCTTAGCGGCGCTAATGTCGATACCTTTAGATTTCCATGAAGAGGCCAAGGAATGCTCCGCGATCTGTAAAAGAGGGTGAATTTCGGACTGCGCAATATGGCGGGCAAACCGTTCAAAATCAAGAGTGGATCGCGGCTGTGCAGTTCGCAAAGTCTGCGCTAAATAAGCGCTATGACCTCAATCCTCACCGTGATCGAAACCAAACTGCAAGCCGCATTTTCGCCGTCGCTCCTAACCGTCGAGAACGAATCCCACCTTCATGCCGGACATGGCGGCGCGGCGGAACATCAGGCTGAGCACGGCGATACGCCGAGCCATATTCATATTACGATTGAAGCAACGGCCTTTGCCGATATGTCGCGGCTGGCCCGGCACCGGGCTGTGAACGACGCGATCGCGGCGGAAGTCGCGCAGCTCCATGCGATACGGATGACGCTGAGTTCTTGAAGGTTTAGTGAGGTGGCGGCACCCTCTTGGCGGGTCACTGGCGGACTGCTGGCGGGCCTTTGGCTGGGGCATGACAGGGAGGTGACGTTGTGAGCGGGGCGATTGTGTGGCGAATTAAACCTGTCTTCAGCGGTCATCCGGCCGCGACTAAATCCAGGAGCTAGACATGAAATTCAATCCCGATAGCGCAAAGATCAAACGCTGGCGCGAAGAACGCCAATGGTCACAAGAACATCTCGCGGGCCTTGCGGGTATTGGAACGCGCACTGTGCAGCGCATAGAGAATGGCGAAGCCGCCTCTTATGAATCGGTCATGGCCTTGGCTGCGGCGTTTAATGTTGATGTCGTCGCACTGACGGTTGATCCAAAGGCGCAAGCCAAAAATGCCAAGATTGCGAAAGCCTCAGACGGCGTCGCGGCGCTCCGCTTGTCATTCCTCATTCACTTTGCGAGTTATATTTTCGGCATGATCGTCTTTATGGCGATTAGCATCAGCACCTACGGCGACGGCTTTGTCATGCTTGTGCCCGCCGCTTGGTGGACAGTCGGCTTGGCCGGACATGGCTTAACGCTTGTGATTGTTATGTTAGCCGCGAAGGCCAACACACCGGATTAGTCAGCGATTTTCACTCCGGCCACGAAAGTTGCCTCGACCGTAATGGTCCGAATATCTCGCGCCGTCAGTGGATTATTGCTGAGCACGACAAAGTCCGCCCATTTCCCGAGCGCGAGACTTCCTAAGCTTTCATCTTGAAATGCGGCGTGAGCGCCGCTCAGTGTCATCGCGCGGAGGCTGTCTTCGCGGTTCAAGGCTTCACCTGCATACCAGCCGCCGTCGGGCGACCCGTCAAGCTTTGTACGGGTCACCGCAAAATGTAGCGTTTCCATCGGCGTCCACGGCTCGCCCGGCAAGTCCGAGTTAAAGATAATCGGGACGCCTGCGTCTTGGAATGATTTCCATGCATAGGCGCGGCGAATGCGGCGCGGGCCAACCCGGTCTTCGGCCCAATTACTATCGCCCATGGCGTGGCTCGGCTGCATCGAGGCAATGACGCCCAGCGCCGCCGCTCGCTGCGCAAAATCTGCGGCGACGACCTGCGCATGTTCGATCCGCCAGCGGTGATCCGGCACCAAGCCATCATCATCTGCGCTCAAACGCCGCTCGTAACTAGTGAGGATTTTATCATTCGCCTCATCCCCAATCGCGTGAACCGCCATTTGGAAACCATGCGTGCGCGCATCTTCGCCCAGCGATTCAACCTCTGCCAATGATATGCGCGCGGTTGGGCTGGCCGCATCAGGTTGATCGGAATAAGGCGCACGTAAAAGCGCCGTACGAGACCCCAAGCTACCGTCATAGAACACTTTAATGCCGCCGATATCAAGCCGGTCCTGTGGATCATCCAGCGGTCCGCGATCAAACCATTCCGCCATCAACGCGCCGTCATTCCCATTCAGCAGGCCAAAGACCCGGATTGGCAACTCGCCCCGTTCGGCAAGGGCCTTAAAGGCCTCGACGTCGCGCGCTTCCATGCCCGCTTCGTGGATGGAGGTGACGCCCGCTGCCGCCATTGTTTCCAATCCAGCCACAATTGCCTGTTCAATTTGTGCTTGGTCCGCACTGGGGACCGCGTCGAAGAGTAACCCTTGCGACAAGGTCAACAATACGCCGCTCGGCTGTCCGTCCTCACGATGAAGGATCGTCCCGCCTTCAGGATCAGGCGTGGTGGCCGTAATGCCCGCTTTGGCGAGCGCCGCATCATTGGCCATTGCCGCAAATCCGTGCAGCGCTTCTAATGCAATGGGCGTATCCGGATAAGCCACGCTCAGCGCCTCAGTCGTCGGATAACCGCCCGGCCCGCCAAGGTCAGCAAACGCGCCCTCATCCCAACCTTGCCCAATAATCCATTCACCCGGCGCGGCATCCGGCCGCTGATCACGAATACGCGCAACAATATCATCGACATTAGTCACGCCAACCAAGTCTACCTTGATCGCGTCCATCCCAAGCTCGCGCACATGAACGTGGCTATCCACAACGCCGGGAATAATCGTCTTGCCAGTGAGATCGGTCAGAAGCGCCCCGGGATAGCTTGCGCGCAATGCGTCTTCTGACCCCAGAGCGGTAATCCGTCCGTCCTCAATCGCCATAGCCTCCGGCGCAGCGCCGTCTTCCATCGTGATAAATGTTGCGCCCGTTATGATGTGTGTCTTCGGGACCACAACGTCAGAACCGCAGCCTGCAATGACAACCACAGAACCAGTCAGAAGAGAGCGTTTCAGCACTCGCGCAGTTTTGAACATTTTCATCTTAACTCTCCGGGTTCACGGACGTCAGCCGCGATCAATGCATTCGCGTCGTCAACGTTAAAAGTCGCCCCTTGGCTCTCCCCGTGCTGGGTCATCAAATCATAGACTGCGTCCCATCCGAGGTCCGTCAGCGCATTGCCCACGGCGTTATAAACTTTGCCGACCTGCTCACAGTCCGGATGCCTATAGTTCAGCTCCGACAAGGCCTGCGTAACGTCATTATATGCCCGATATCCAATTTTAGCATGGCCAAGTTCATGCGTCCAAAGCGCGGCTTCAAACGCCTTCCAATAGTCAACAAACGCGGAAGAGACGTCATCGGGCGGCGTCCAATTCGGAAGCGTGTATTTGATGTCTAGATCTGTTTTTACATCATAGGCTCGGCACAACCCTTGGTTGGTTTCATATTGATAGGACCATGTGACGAGCCAATCCACACGCGCGGCGAATTCACGTGCGATCTCGCCTGATTTAGGCAGCATGCCCGCCTCCCCGAAAATCAATTCATACGGCGTGTCGCCCGTAATTAAGTAGGGTTCGACCCGAACTTTAACGTCCGCTTCTTCGGTCTCAGCATAAGGCCTAAGGAAGCGGGTCTCATCCGAATTCTCATCGTTAGGAATGAACCCATCATAGACGTTTATCGGCGTAAGTGCTGGCCTCGGGGGGATCTCTATAACGCTCGTCGATGCGCAGCCAATGATCCAAGGGCTTATGAAGCAGATCAGAGCAAGTTTCGTCGGTGCGTGACCCTTTAACGATTTCATCCATTTTTCCTCTGATCCGGTTCAAATGTTTTCCGGACTTTCAGCGACTGGATTTGATTGCGCTCTCGTTTAAGGATTTCAAAGCGGTAGCCGTGATAAGCGAATGTCTGGCCCGTTGTTGGGATGGTCTGGCTTTCATGAATGACCAATCCGGCAATCGTCACGACCTCATCATCCGGCAATTTCCAATCCATCGCGCGGTTTAAATCACGGATCGCAATATCACCGCGCACCACGGCGCTGCCATCTTTATACCGGGTCACGCCGGCAAGTTCTTCGTCATACTCATCCTGAATATCGCCGACGATTTCTTCTAGAATATCCTCAAGCGTGATGACGCCCATGAGCGCGCCATATTCGTCGACGACCAAGGCGAAATGCTCGCGTTTGCTTTGAAAGGCGCGAAGTTGTTTCACAACAGACGTTGTTTCCGGCACGAACCACGGCGCGCGAAGCAGTTTTTTGACATCAACGGCGGACGCATCGCCCGTCTTGGCCAAGGCGGCGAGCAAATCTTTAACGTGAATAATCCCGACGACATTATCGCTATTGTCTGAATAAACGGGAAGACGGGAGTGACCGGATGCCAGCACGCCTTTGATCAACTCATCCGTCGGCATTGCCAAATCGACCATCGATAAGTTTGAGCGGTGGATCATCACGTCTTCGACGGCCAATTCCCCAATTTCCAACACGCCGTAAATCTGGTCACGTGCGCGCTTCGCTACGCCGCCTTCTTGCAGGTGCAAATCTACCGCGCCTTTGATTTCATCCGCCGCTGTCCACGCACTGGCGTTGGTATCAATCCCAAAGACCCGCAGCACGACATTCACAATGACTTGTACCAGCAGAACGATCGGACTGAGGATTTTGATGATCAGACTAATGGGGCGCGCCACGATCAAAGCCAACTTATCGGGCTGGGAAATCGCGTAGGTCTTCGGCAAGACTTCCGCGAAAATCACGATGAGCGTCGTCATCGCCACGGTCGCGGCGGCCAACGCAACCGCGCTGCCGCCGAATACTTTTGTAAACAAAGCCGTGGTCAGGACCGCTGCGAGATTATTGACCAGGTTGTTGCCGAGCAGAATGCCGCCCAGAAGTTTTTCGCGCATATTGAGCAGGCGCGACACCACCGTCGCGCGGCGATCCCCATCTTTTTCCGCCGCATGCATCCGCACACGAGACGCCGCCGTCAGGGCCGTTTCAGAGGATGAGAAAAAACCGGAGCAAACAAGCAGCGTCAGAATAATCCCAATCATGATCAGGTTCTGCGGCTCTAAAAACGCGCTCATGTCGATATGTCCTTGAGGTAAGAAAGCAGGTCAGCTTCCGGTACAGTTTTTTCGATAAAGCTTTGGCCGATGCCGCGGACCAATATCAGCGTTATCCGCCCGCCTTCGTTCTTTTTATCCTGCCGCATATGGCTGAGTAACGCATCCGGATCAGAGAGGAACCGCCCCATGTCAGCGCGGGTTGGCATTCCGAGCCGCGCGAGGTGATCGTGAACCCGCGCGGCTTGATCCGGCGGACAAAGACCCAAGCGGGCGGAAAACTCAAATGCCATATCCATGCCTGCACTCACCGCTTCGCCGTGCAGCAGGTCGCCATCATAGCCCGCCGTCAGCTCTAATGCGTGGGCAAATGTATGACCGAGATTAAGTAAGGCACGGCGTCCGCCTTCGCGTTCGTCCTGCGCCACCACGTCAGCTTTCGATGAACAAGAGATAGAAATGGCTTCGCGGAGGGCATCCGGCTCCAACGCTAAAACACGACCACCCAAACCAGCATTATGGCCGCCATCCAATGTTTCGAAAAAATCGGGGCGATCAATTAGGCCATATTTGACGACTTCGGCATACCCCGCCTTCACTTGGCGTTCGGGCAAAGTCGCCAACAAATCCGTGTCAATCAGAACCAAACGCGGCTGATAAAACGCGCCCACAAGATTCTTACCGTAAGCATTATTAATGGCCGTTTTACCGCCTACCGAACTATCAACCTGCGCCAGCAACGTCGTTGGCACCTGTACGAAATTTGCGCCGCGTTTATAGACACTGGCCGCGAAGCCGCTCAAATCTCCCATGACGCCGCCGCCAAAGGCCAGCACAGTGTCGGAGCGATCAAAGCCGGCCCGGAACAGCGAATCGAGAACCGCGTCCAAACCCGCCATGCTTTTTTGCGCTTCGCCTGCGGGGCGAACAATCATATGCGTGCGGAAATCTGATAGGGCGTCGGCAATGGCCGCGCCGTGCAAGGCGTGAACATTCTCGTCTGTGACCACTGCGACGCGGTCTGATGTCGTGATCGCCTTAAGCCGCGCGCCCAATTGGCTGAGCACCCCAGACCCAATGACAATATCATAGCTGCGCGCGCCAAGATCGACCGTCACAGTGTCGTCGCCGCGATCAGTCATTATTTTGGCCTTTGGGCAATTCACGGCTCTGGACCGATTTTGCAACATACGTATTCACGGCCCGCTCCACGCGGCCAACGGTTCGCATATGCGGACCTTTGGCGACAGGAATGGTGATATGGGCCTTGGCGTAAATCGGATTGCGATCATCCATCAACTCGCGCATCTTCGCCCGCGGATCAGGAACCTGCAGCAATGGCCGCGTATTTTTACGCGAGACCCGTTCCATGATTGTCTCGAAGTCACCTTTCATCCAGACAACAATTGCGCGGTCTTTAAGAACCGCGTGAGTCGACGGGTGAATGAAGGCTCCGCCTCCTGTTGCCAGAACAATATTTGGTAGCGCGACGAGCCGTTCCACCACACGCCGTTCGCCGTTTCGAAAGGCCGCTTCGCCGTGATCGCGGAAATATCCCGCAACAGTACGGCCAGAAGCCCGCTCAATCTCTTCATCCGAGTCGTAAAAATCACGTCCCAGCGCCTTGGCCAGACGGCGTCCGACTGTTGTTTTCCCCACGCCCATTAGGCCAACCAGTGCAATGGGCCGCTGGCGGATCGGGACCGGTGTATGTTCCGGCAGTCTGTCTTCGGGGGATAAATCCCTTGAATCTGTCAACGTGTCTCTCATAACTGCGGATTAGACCGCAGAGTGTCATATAGTGACGCTTAGACTAAGAGCATATCAACGCACGCTCAACATTTAAACGCGATAAGGCTCACCATGAAGAATTTACTGATAGCCGTTGGGGTTTTCGTCGTCCTACTGATTGGAATCCTATTTTGGTTGGCCGGGTCAGTCGGTCCTGACACCGCACCGCAAGATGTAAAATCCATCGAGCTACCGGATAATTATGACCAATAGAGCCAAATATTTTTGCGCGGCCGCGCTCTTTGCAGTTGCATCGCCTAGTTTTGCCCAATCTATCGAAGTCGGACGACTCGACGATGCCAAAGCTTTTGCCCCCGGCATCGAAATCGCCGGTGCGTTGGAAAGCGAGGCGTGGCAAGGTACATCGGCTGACCGCGCGGCCCGCTTGTTACGCGATTTACCAGCGGACCGCTCCAACCCGATTGTCCGAAATATGCTCCGCCGCGTCGTTTTATCCGGCCTCGTTCCGCCTACAGGCGCGGATGAAACGTTCGAGCGCACACGCATCATGGCCGCGCAAGAACTGGCGACGCCGGATGAATATGCCCGCTTTGCGGCGCGCAATCCGGCTGCAAGAGACCCCGCCTTACGCGTCGATGCCTACATCTCGCGCGGCGACCTTGCGGCCGCTTGCGACATCTCCGACGCCATTCAGCAAGGGCGCGGCGATAGCTATTGGATTCGCCTGCGCGCCGCTTGCCACGATATGCGCGGCGAAACTGCGGCCGCAGATTTGTCGCGCGATATATTGCGAGACCGCGGCGAAGAAGCGGCCCTTGTGGTGCCTAGTCCGCCAGAAGGGTTTTGGGTTGATTTTATGGCGATGGACGCGGCTGGGCTTGATCGCCTGATGACCGAACTCGCCGGCGACCCTGCACCTGCAGGACCGCCAGAAGCAGAGAGTGTTGAAGAGAGTTTGGCCGATACCGCTCGTAACGATGACGAGATTATCACAACCGAACCAATTTTAGACCCGTTTCCATTGTTTGTTGAGCCTGAGCCCGACCTGACATTCGATCTTATTGCATCGATGGAAGACCCGTCTGACCAAGGCACAGCCCGATTATTTATTTTGGGGCGCGACGGCGATGCCAAGGCCGTCTCTGAATTTGTCGCGCGAGCGACGGACGCCGGACTCGACCCAAGCCGCGTTTTATCACGCATTCCCGCCGTTTTGGACGCGTCTGATATGGCCAGTGTGAATCTACCGCTGTTCGCGCGCTACGCTGTCGTCACCCGCGATATCGTCTTGATGCAAGCCTTATTCAGTTCAACCGACGACGAGTCCCTGCGCGAGCGCTTAGCCTTGGCCTCTGATGCGATGGGCGGTGGTTTTGATCGGCGCGCCTTGGGCGAAGGGCTGGAAACGGCGCTGACCAATGACGGTGCCGGGGCTGCGCAAGATGTGTTGATCGCTTTGGCGCTCGGATCGAACATGACGGAAACTGTCGAAGCTCTGCTCCGCGATGTGGGCCCGTCTGGAACAGCCGACACCAATTGGATCGCGGTTGATTATGCCATTGACCGCCGAGCGCGGGCGGAAAGCCTGCTGCGGTTCTCTGGCATGATAGCAAACCGCGAGGCGGACGATCCTTGGACGCTTTACCGAACGATTCGCGGGCTTCGCGCCGTGGGTTTTACTGACACAGCCGGACAGCTTGCCGCGTATGAATTTCTGCGCGGGCTCTAAGCGATGAGCGTCGAGTCCTTCCTCGAAATGATGAGCGCTGAACGCGGCGCGGCGGCCAACACGCTGGACGCCTATGGGCGAGATCTGCGCGATTGGTCGGTAGCGCTGAAACCTCGCACCGCCTTAAATGCGTCCACCGGACATTTAGAAGGTGTTCTGGCCGGATGGGCGAGCAGCGGGTTGGGCGCATCAACAGCGGCCCGAAAACTCTCAGCCATGAAGCAATATTGTCTGTTCTTGCAAATGGAAGGGCTTCGCAGCGACAATCCTGCGCACCGCCTCCGCGCCCCGAAAGCGCCAAAACCTTTGCCGAAAGGCATGAGCCAAGACGATGTCGATACGCTTTTCAAGGAAGCCCAAAAAGACACCCGCCCCAAAGGCCTTCGCATGATGGCGATGCTTGAAATTCTTTACGCCGGAGGACTGCGCGTCTCAGAACTGGTGAGCCTTCGGACAGCCCAAACCCTGCGCCGCGATGATTGTCTGATGATCAGAGGCAAGGGCGGACGCGAGCGGCTCATCCCGCTCACGCCGCCAGCCATAGAGGCTTTGAAGGCGTGGAAATCCGTGCGCGCACAGACAGTCCCAACGAAACACGGCGCGGCAGCCCGTTCAAAGCCCTTCCTCTTTCCGTCCGGCAGCAAGCTCGGTCATTTAACTCGCGAACGATTCGCGCAAATGCTCAAAGATTTAGCCCGTGACGCCGGCCTGCAACCCTCGCACATAAGTCCGCACGTGCTGCGGCACGCCTTCGCGACGCACCTGCTGGAAGGCGGAGCCGACTTGCGCGCTGTACAAACGCTGCTAGGCCATGCCGACATTTCGACCACACAAATCTATACGCATGTTTTAGACGCGCGCCTGAAAGCGCTCGTCGCGACCGCCCACCCTCTCTCGGAGACCTCATAGTGAGCCGCAAGGACCCCCGCGATACCGACCTGATCCGCGATCTTGACCTGTTACTCGACCTCTTGTGCCAGGAATGGGATTTCTGCGCGGGCGTGCGTGGTGCCGATCTTGTGAAGGGTGATAAGCCGCTAACCTCTAAGGTTTTTACGGATACTGTGCTCGACGCAGAAACCGTCCTTATCGGCCCTCGCGCGAGTTGGGAGCGCCGGATTAAACGCCGTTTTGTTCAACGTTATAGTCACGAAATAACACGGCGCGAGTATCGCCCTTATTAGTCTCTCGTCAGCACGCACAGGCTAGACATAAACGCCTCGCCCGCTACTAGGATTTCCATGGCTCAGACCTATCTTGATTTTGAACGCCCTGTGGCAGAGTTGGACAAACAGGCGGAGGGCTTGGCGACATCCGACCCGAAGGCTGCGTTGGACGCAACGAAACGCGCTGCAGCGGAGTTGAAAAAACTCTACGCTAAACTTGGCCCGTGGGAAAAAACGCAAGTCGCGCGCCATCCGGCTCGTCCCCATTTTTCTGACTATGTGACGCAGCTCATCACGGATTACACTCCGCTGGCCGGAGATCGCCAATTTGGCGATGATAATGCGCTATTGGGCGGAACAGGGAAAATTCGCGGACGCTCTGTCGTTGTCATGGGCCACGAAAAGGGCAAAGACCTTGAGACCCGTCTCAAACATAATTTCGGCATGGCGCAACCCGAAGGCTACCGTAAAGCGGTCCGCCTGATGAACTTGGCCGAACGGTTCAACCTGCCTGTCATTAGCTTTGTTGATACAGCGGGCGCATTCCCGGGGCGCGGCGCGGAAGAGCGCGGCCAAGCCGAAGCCATTGCTCGGTCGATTGATCGAGGTCTGTCCTTGAAAGTTCCGTTCATTTCGGTCGTTACAGGCGAGGGCGGCTCCGGCGGAGCTGTTGCGATTGCGACGGCCGATGCCGTGCTTATGCTGGAACATTCGATCTATTCCGTAATTTCGCCGGAAGGCTGTGCCTCTATTCTGTGGCGCGACGGGTCGCGGGCCGAAGATGCGGCGAAAGCGATGAAAATCACCGCGCAAGACCTGAAACGGCTGGGCGTGATCGACGGCATTATCAAAGAGCCTTTGGGCGGGGCGCACCGGGGCGCGGAAGACGCCATCAAACGGGTGGGCGCGAAAATTGTCGCTCAAATTGAAAGCCTGTCCGAGTTGGGTTCAAAAGCCCTCATCGAGCGCCGCCGTGAGAAATTCCTGAACATTGGCCGCACCTTACCAGGCGCGAAATAACACGACTCCTTCAGTTTAAACGTCTCGTCCCTACAATAAAAAGGCCCGAACGGCGAACCGTCCGGGCAATCTCCTTACGTCCTCCCGTAAAGGAGATGTTCGTCAAGCGAGGCGTAAAAGCCTAGAAGCTTGTCGAAATCCCTGTTCCGAACCACAGAAGGTTATCGCTCGTCGCGGCCAAGAAGGCTGTGCCCGTGTTCGGATTGGCGAACTTATCGAGATCAAGCGTATTATCGTCTGAGTTCAGCGTGAAATTCGCGCCGATATAAATTGACGCTGCATCCGTCAGCGTATGGGACAAAGCTGCAGACGCTGTCGCCCATTCGTAAGAAAAACCATCACCATCAACGAGGCCAACTGTCAGGCCAAAATCTGCGCTATTGGTTTCACTAAGCGCCGCACTGTGACCGACAGCGCCTTCGACCGTAAAGGCTTCAACGGTAAAATCGTAATAGGCCGAAATTGACGGCGCGAGAGGCGCATCAAAGCCAACAGAGGCCGAAACTTCATATGTGCCCGCCGCACCATTATCTGTTGCAAACAAAGCGCCTGTTTGCGGGTAATGGTAATATGTGCCGCCTAGGTCGAGTGAGATTGAGCCTTCGAGAGGAACGCTATAGCCAACGTAAAAGTCGACTTCGTCAGCGGATAATTCTGAGCCGGAGCCGACCTGTGTCGAGAACCACGTTCCTGCTGTAAAGTTTCCTTTGGAGACTTCGACATAAGGCTGAATCGAATTTCCGCCAAGGCTTACGCCGCGGAAGACATACTCGCTGACCACATCACCGCCGATTGACCAATCAATGTCACCGGCTTGTGCGATTGATGGGGCGCTAAGCGCGGCAAAAATGGCGCATGATGCACCGAGAAGAGGTTTGGAAAATTTCATGACGGGTGCTCCCTGCGTTTGTCGTCTTCGACGTAGATCGCAGGGCAGGAAGCGGCGAGAGCGGCCACCGCGCAGACACATGAATTGCATGCCGACGCCTGAAAATGCGCACGGTTTATCACCCGTTTGCACCGGATTGGTGCGAAGTTGATGTTAATCAATCGAAACCGCGAGCCATAAAACGGCCAAGGGAGAGTTTAAGCCACCCGCCCGTGACATTGTTTGACTTTCTTACCGGACCCGCACGGGCAAGGCGCATTCCGCGGAAGTTCCGCAAGTTCTTGGGATGTCGGTTCATGCGCTGGCTGCGCCATAGGCGCTTTCACTTCACCGGCTCCTGTTGCCGCGCCCATCAATTCCATCGGCGAACGCGGCCCTGTAGGCGCGGCAGGCGGAAGCTGTGTCGATTGCGCCACAGCGTTTTGCTGTGCCTCTTGCTGGGCTTGCGCCATTTGCTGGCGTTGAATTTGCGTATTAAGAAGCAGCCGGAACATGGCCGCCGTTACATCTTCACGTAAAGAGATAAGCAATTTATCGAATAGCGTGAAGGCTTCGGATTTATACTCATTGAGCGGATCACGCTGGCCATAGGCGCGCATCCCGATCACGGATTTAAGCGCGTCCAACTGTTGCAGGTGTTCGCGCCAGTTACGGTCGATTACTTGTAGAAGGACTTGTTTTTCGACACGTTGAATTTCTTCGTCCGGAATACCAGCGGCCAATTCCTTGGAAACATTGTCCGAGGCATCTTTGAAACGCGAGAGCATTTCTTCATCCGCAATGCCTTCCTCGGCGGCCCAATCCGCAAAAGGGAACTCAATATTCATCGTTTCGCGCGCGGCTTGTGTTAAGCCCTCAATATCCCATTGTTCGGCATAGGCCTTTTTGGGGACGTGTTTTTCGATCAAATCTTCGCAGAGTTGATAGCGGAAATCCTGCAACACGTCGGACACGTCTTCGTCCGTCATGAACTCCATACGTTGTTCAAAGATCGCTTTTCGCTGATCATTCATTACATCGTCAAATTTCAGAAGGTTCTTCCGGATATCAAAGTTTTTGGCCTCGACCTTGCTTTGGGCACGTTCGACAGCCTTAGTCATGAAGCGGTTGGTCAGCTCTTCGCCTTCTTCCCAGCCCATTTTCCCCATCATGGATTTCAGGCGGTCACCCCCAAAAATCCGCATCAGGTCATCTTCGGTCGAAAGGTAGAATTTCGATGTGCCTGGATCCCCTTGGCGGCCCGTCCGGCCGCGCAGTTGATTATCGATCCGGCGGGACTCGTGCCGTTCTGTCGCCAACACATAAAGGCCGCCTGCGTTAATGGCTGTCTCTTTAAGGACCGAAATTTCTTCCTTCACAAGTGCTGCAATTTTCTCGCGCTCAGCATCAGTTGCATTATCAGGCGTCTCTATGTCGATCCGCATATCAAGATTGCCGCCCAACTGAATATCGGTCCCGCGGCCCGCCATATTGGTCGCAATCGTCACGGCGCCTGGAACACCGGCCTGCGAAATAATTTCGGCTTCCTGTTCGTGGTAGCGGGCGTTCAGCACCTTATGTTCTACGCCTTTATCCGTCAGGAAGCGCGACAGTTTTTCTGATTTCTCAATTGAGACCGTACCCACCAAGATCGGCTGACCTTTGGCTTTACAGGTTGCGATTTCGTCCACGATCGCCATGAACTTTTCGTCTTCAGTTCGGTAAATGACGTCTTCGATGTCAATCCGCTGGATTGGGCGGTTCGTGGGAATGACGAGAACTTTTAGGTCATAAATTTCTTCAAATTCGCCCGCTTCAGTTTCCGCCGTCCCGGTCATGCCGGAGAGTTTCTCATACAGGCGAAAGAAGTTTTGCAGCGTCACGGACGCCATGGTTTGGTTTTCGGACTGAATTTTAACGCCTTCTTTGGCTTCAATCGCTTGGTGCAACCCTTCCGAGAGGCGGCGACCTTGCATCATCCGGCCCGTGAACTCATCAATCAGAACAACTTCGCCATCTTTGACGATGTAATCCTTATCCGCGACATAAAGACGGTGCGCTTTCAGCGCTTGGTTGGCGTGATGGACAACCGTGACGTTCTCAATATCATAAAGGCCGTCGCCTTCTAAAAGCCCGCGGTCCCGCAGGATATTTTCAAGCTGTTCGTTCCCTTCCTCATTGAAGGTTGCAGACCGCGCTTTTTCGTCCACTTCATAGCCGTCCGCATCAATCAAGGGCACAATCGCGTCCAATGTGCGGTACAGCTCAGCCCGATCTTCGGTCGGGCCGGAAATGATAAGCGGCGTCCGGGCCTCATCAATCAAGATTGAGTCAATTTCATCGATAATCGCGTAGACATGACCGCGCTGGCTCATCTCTTCGACAGACAGCTTCATATTATCGCGCAGATAATCGAACCCATATTCATTGTTGGTGCCGTAGGTAATGTCCGCGTCATAAGCGCTCTTGCGGCCCGGACCGTAAGGATCATGATTATTGACGCAGTCAACCGTCAGGCCAAGGAAGCCGTAAACCTGCCCCATCCATTCCGCATCGCGGCGGGCCAGATAGTCATTGACCGTGACGATATGCACGCCTTCGCCCGATAGCGCGTTAAGATAGGCGGCAAGCGTGGACACGAGGGTTTTACCCTCACCTGTACGCATTTCCGCAATCTCCCCGCGGTGCAGCGTGATGCCGCCAATCAGCTGCACATCATAGTGACGTTGGCCCAATGTGCGTTTCGCCGCTTCGCGCACGGTTGCAAAGGCTTCGACCATCAGATCATCCAACGTTTCGCCTTTTGCGAGGCGATCTTTGAACAGGTCTGTCTGAGCTTTGAGCTGATCATCGCTCATCGCTTCCATTTGCGGCTCAAGCGCATTAATCTTCTCCACGATGGGACGAAGTTTCTTGAGCTTTCGGTCGTTTTCCGAGCCAAAGAGGGTTCTGGCGATGCCGAGCATGAGGCGGTCCTTGAGAGGCGTTTGCGGCGACTGCACATCTCCATAGGAATTTGCGCGCCGTCATTGCTTTGGCGTGACTTAAGAACGGCCCTCCCTTAAGTCAACGAATGGGGCCATAAGTAGGGTGAGGTTTGTGCAATGTTTAGATTCAGGCAAACGGCGATTATCGGCCTTGCGGCCTGCGTTTTAGCGGGCTGCGAGCCAAAAACGCCGTCATCCGGCGCGGATGAGGCGCCGATTACCATCAACCGGATCAATGATCCCATCGTTGCACGCGTGAATGGCACACCCATTCACCGCAGTGACGTGCGCCGCGCGGCCGAGGCACAAGGGCTGATCGGCGCGGACGCGGCCTTAACAATGGATGATCCCGTTTTTCGGGTCACGATTGATGAAATGATCGACCAGCGGCTGCTCTCATTGGATGCTGTGCGCACAGGCATGGCTAAAAAACCCGAGGCACAGCGTAGATTGGCTGCGGCGCGGGAGCGTATTTTAGGCAATTACCGCGTCGAACGTCACGTGGCCGATGCCGTCAATGAAACCACGATCAGAGAGCTTTACACCGCTCAACGTGACCTCGCCGGACGCGGTGAGGAGCGAAGAGCCCGGCAAATTGTTGTTGCAGACGAAGCAGCCGCGCTGGAGATCGCGGCGCGGCTGAATGATGAAGAAGACTTCAAGGTGCTTGCGGCAGAATTTTCAACCGACGCTGCCACCCGCGACCGCGGCGGTGAATTAGGCTGGGTCAGCCGAAATATGCTAACGGGCCCGATCCGCACCGCAGTTTTCACAACGCCCGTCGGCCAACGCGCCGCGCCCGTCTTGGCGGAAGATGGCTGGCACATTATTGAAGTCATCGACACGCGCACCCCATCAAGCCGCAGTTTTGAAGAAACACGAGACGAAATTGCACGGTTTATGACCTTTGAAGCTGTTGAAGACCTCATCACCGACCTGCGTGATCGGGGAGACATCGAACGGCTTTACGAGGATATGGCGCCCGCCCCAACCCCAACAACGGCCCCTGCGCCCTCCGACACGGATAAGACGGACACGGATAATGAGTGACACCATCAGCCCCTTTGCGCCAGACCGGTTCCCGACCCTGCCGCCCTTGCGCGGCTTCACTATGGCGACGGCTGAAGCCGGAGTGAAATATCGCGGACGCACAGACTTATGGGTTTTAAAATGCGATCCGGGCACTGAAGTCGCTGGCGTTTTCACACAAAACCGTTGCCCCGGCGCGCCCGTCGATTGGTCCCGCAAAGCGCTCAGCGCGGCCGTCGATGGCCCGCGGCTTGTCGTCGTCAATAGCGGCACGGCCAACGTCTTTTCTGGCCAAGCAGGCCGCGATGCCGTGCTGGAAACAGCGAGGGGCGCGGCGAGGATTTTTGGCGGCACACCAGAATCTGTCCAAATCGCCTCAACGGGCGTCATCGGCGTCGCACTCAAAGCCGAAAAAGTTGTCACGCAATTTACGGGTATGGCGAATCGCCTCTCCCCCGATGGGTGGGACGCAGCGGCGCGCGCGATCATGACGACCGATACATTTGCCAAAGGTGCGAGCGGAACCGCCATGATTGGCGGCACATTGGTCACTTTAAACGGCATCGCCAAAGGGTCTGGCATGATTGCGCCTGATATGGCGACCATGCTCGCCTATATCGCAACAGACGCGAAGATAGACGCGGGCACGCTCCAAAGCCTACTGGCCGAATTTACCGGACCGACCTTTAATTCCGTCACAGTCGATAGCGACACATCCACGTCCGACACGCTGCTGTTGATGGCGAGCGGGGCGGCGGGCAATCCTGACGCAGACCTCACAGATTTCCGGCGTGCGCTGCGCGCCGTCATGTTCGATCTATCACAACAAATCGTGCGTGACGGTGAAGGCATCTCCAAACTGATCACGGTAAACGTCAGCGGCGCCGTGAGTGACGCCAGCGCGCAGCTTATCGCCAAATCTGTCGCCAATTCACCGCTCGTCAAGACCGCCGTTGCCGGAGAGGACGCCAATTGGGGGCGCATTGTCATGGCGGTCGGCAAAGCCGGGCAGCCCGCAGAACGCGACTTGCTGACCATTCATATCGGGCCGCACCGCTTAGCCACGAAGGGTCAACCTGATGCGGATTACCGCGAAGAAATGGGCGCGGCCTATATGAAACAGTCAGAGATTACGTTTTCCATCGACTTGGGTCTCGGCGGCGGTACGGCGACAGTTTATACGTGCGACCTCACTCACGGCTATATCGACATTAACGCCGACTATCGGTCGTGAACCCGCCATCATCCACAAAATTTACGGGCCCCGTCGTCTGGGTCGCGGCCTGCGCGCTGATTGACGCGGATGGCCGCGTACTCATTACGCAGCGGCCTGACGGCAAGGACCATGCGGGGTTGTGGGAATTTCCGGGCGGCAAGATCGAAGCGGGCGAGCGGCCTGAAGAAACTATCGTGCGCGAGCTTTATGAAGAACTATCCGTCGAACCCTGTCTGGATTGTTTGGAGCCCCTCACCTTCGCCAGCCATGCTTATGAGACGTTCCAGCTCGTCATGCCGACCTATGTCTGCCGCCAGTGGGACGGGTTTGTATGCCCCAATGAAGGGCAGGCCGCCAAATGGATGTGGGCGGAGGATATTGTGAAGCTTCCCCTCGTACCCGCGGACATTCCTCTGGCCGAACAACTCGCCGCGCGCCTGCCAAAAGGGCGGCGCTTTCTCTTGTGAGCCAGAGGACTGACCGTCATGCCGTTTTTTCGGCGGCGAAGTCCTGCAATTCGCGCTAACGGCTGTTGATGACTTCAAAAATCCATCAACAGATGAGCCCAACCGACATTGTGGTTCTCATCATTTTGTCGCTGCTGTGGGGCGGATCGTTCTTCTTTATCGAAATTTTAGTCGATTACCTACCGCCGCTCACTATCGTGACGGCCCGTGTCGGATTAGCGGCACTCCTACTATGGGGCATTGTGTTTGCGACGGGGATTGCACGCCCGACGGAAACCAAAGATTGGATTGCCCTCGGAGTCGTTGGCGTCCTTAATAATGCACTGCCTTTTTCCATGATCGTTTGGGGGCAGACCCAAATTGACTCCGGTCTTGCCTCCGTCCTGAATGCGACAGCGCCGCTATTTACAGTGATCGTCGCAGGAACGTTTCTCGCCGATGAGAGGCTGACTAAAAACAAGTTAGCCGGCGTTATTATCGGGTTGGCTGGTATTTGTGTGTTGGTCGGACCGAACGCGCTTCAAGGGTTGGGCCAATCATTGCTCGGACAGCTCGCAGTAATCGGCGCGGCTTTATCTTATGCTTTTGCAGGGGTCTTTTCGCGGCGCTTCTCCGCGCGCGGAATTCCGCCTCTCATGATCGCGACGGGACAGGTGAGCGCTGCAACGCTGCTCTTGATCATTCCTGTTGTTTTGGTCGATGGAAGCGCAATTATGACGCCGTTGCCGATCACGGCATGGGGCGCGCTTTTGGGGCTCGCGGTGTTCAGCACGGTCCTCGCCTACATCTTATATTTCAGGTTACTGGCCAGTGCGGGCGCGACGAATGCCGCGCTCGTAACCTTCCTCATACCCATATCCGCGGTTGCGCTCGGCGCAGCGTTCTTAGGCGAAAGGCTCACCCCGATACAGGCGGGCGGAGCCGCGCTGATCGGAGTGGGCCTGATTGTTATGGACGGGCGCTTATTTAACCGCGTTTGAAAATCTTCGAGGCAATGATCGACACGAGGATCGCGCCGATAACTGTACCGATAAATCCGGCTGCATCGCCCGGACCGTAGAGTCCGACCATTTGTCCAAGATATGTGAAGACGACGCCGCCCACGATACCGGCGAGGATCATCATGATCAAACCCTTGGGTTCATGTTTGTCAGGCAAGATAATTTTGGCCACGAAACCGGCGAGTGCGCCGACAAGAATGGTCATGAGAATATTCATAGGTCTCTCCAATAAGAATGCTGCGCCGCTCACACACTTTAAACACGCTGCCTCAAAGTGAAAGCGGGTTTTATCTCTGCTCAGGTTTTATCCAGCCAGAGCGACGACCGCCTGACCCGTCACCGCAAAATAAGCGCGCTCTCCCAACAACTCATCCGCAATCGCGGGATGCTCAACATCCAAACCGCCCGTATAAGTCCCAAAACTCGGCATAATGATGCGCGAGCGGGAGACAGCCCAACAGGGGCGGCTAATCGTGCGGCGCTGCGTTTTGATCCGTACTTTCGGATGTAAATGACCGCAAATATTAACGCCGCCGTCTGTGAGCGGCGGTGTTGGGAGATGGGTCAGCAAGAAACCTCCGCATTCAATATGGTCTTCTTGCCCCCCATTTAATCCTGCCGGAATGTCCGGATCATGATTGCCGAGGATCCACGTAAACCGAGGAACACGCGCGGCCATAGCGTTCACGGCCTCGTAATCGGGCACGCTCATCCGCTCGCCCGCATGAATATCATGAAAACTATCGCCCAAAGCCGCGACATGTTTCGGACGATAAACATCGATCAAATCTGACAAGCGCGCCACTGTATCGGGCGTATCGTAAGTTGGCAGCGGCGCGCCGCCGATGGCCTGTAAATAACTGCCCTTCTCGAAATGCAAATCGGCCACAAGAAGCGTTTCGCAATCGGGTAGGAAAGCGGCCTTACGATAATCAAACACCACCGCGCCCGCCCGGGTCGTGAATTCAAGCCGTTCCACGGGCGCTCGCAACGGGGGAGTTTTCTGGGGTTCGTTCTGCCGTGCCGCGCCTGTCCACATAGTCTTTCACTTGCTCCAACAGGCTATCACCGACGCCGTTCATATAATCCTGAATATGGCCCACTTGCGCAATCATGCGCTGTTCAGCATCGCCGCGCACACGTTCTTTGCCGACTTGCATCATGGCCGGAATAGAGAGGGGACTGGCGTGGGGCAATGTCCGGAAAACAGTCTTTCCTGCGACCTCGGTCAGGAAGCCCCGCAACCGATCAATATCGAGCAAGTCTTTTTCCGCCTCGGCGCGCGCAATTCGAAGCAAGATATGGTCCGGTTCATATTTCAGCAATACGTCATAGATCAGGTCCGTGGAAAACGTAACTTGCTTCATCGTGCGTTGCTGTCCGGGTAAACGCTGTTCTGTTAACCCCGCAATGGTCGCGATTTTGCGAAATGACCTTTTGATCATGGGCGAGTTGACGATCCACGCCTCTAGCTCTTTATCCAATATATCCGTGTTCAATAATCCCTCGAGCGTATTGACGGGCTCAAGGCTGGTGATGGTCAGCGCATAATCCGTGATCGTAAAATTGATCGGCGCAAGACGAAGTGCCTCCATCCGTTTCGTCAGCAAAAATCCGAGTGCATTATTGACCTTTCGTCCTTCGAATGTGTGCACCAACAACACATGATCATCTCGGTCAAAGAAACTTTCAACCAACAAACCATCGCGGCTGGGTAGATCAGAGAATAGTGATTGCAACGTCAGCCAATGAGAGACTTGTTCCGGCAAATGCTCCCACTCCGCAGGATCAGAGACCACGCGCCGGACGCCTTCCGCAAGGTAACTCGACAGCGGCATCATCCCGCCTGCGAAGGCCGGAATTTTAGGCCGAGACCGCGGCGCGGGAACAGCTTCAACCGCCATATCCCTGATGCCTTGGTATCTCAGTGTCTCGCCGGCAAAGGCGAATGTATCGCCCGGATTGAGGTTCATGACGAATTGTTCTTCGATCTCCCCAATCACGCGGCCCCGTTTGGATTTCGGTGAGGGAATGCGCCGGACTTTCAGCTTCGCATATTCGACGATAGTCCCGATATTCATGCGGTGACGGCGGGCCTGCGGAACTGAGGCAATTGTATAGCCGCGCGATGTGGTCTTGAGACGGTTGAAACGTTCGTAGCTTTTCAGTGCATAGCCTCCGTCCACAGCAAAGGATAAAATCGCGTCGAAATCCGATTTTGTTATGTCGCGGTAAGGCCATGCCGAGCGGATTTCCGCGAGCGCTTCGCGTTTTTTCAATGGGCCGCCGCAGGCGCGGTTTACCAAATATTGGACCACGACATCCATCGCGCCCGGACCATAATTGTCGCCGTCGCGGTGTCCGCCCCGAATAGCCTCGATGGCCACGTCGCATTCCACAACTTCGAGCGGATTTGTCGGAACGAGGACCGCTTTGGACGCTTCGTCAATCCGGTGATTGGACCGTCCGATCCGCTGCAACAAGCGCGAGACACCCTTGGGCGCACCAACCTGTACAATCGCGTCAACATCGCCCCAGTCGATGCCCATTTCCAACGCCGACGTCGAAATGACGGCGCGCATTTTCCCTGCTGAGATTAAGTTTTCCGTCTTCTGCCGCCGCTCCCGCGATAGCGAGCCATGATACACACCAATCGCCAAACCGCCGTCATTCGCGTCCCAAAGCTGTTGAAATAAAAGCTCGGCTTGGGCGCGCGTGTTGACGAAAACGATTGTCGTGCCGTGCTCATTGATGATTTTATATATGTCGCGCACAGCAAATCGTGAGGAGTGACCGCCCAGCGGAAAGCGCCCTTCGGGTTCAATGATCGTGACCTCAGGCGGTGTATCGCCTGCGACCTCTATAATGGCAGCAGGATGATCTGTTGGGCCGAGCCATGCCGCCGCCATGCGAGGCTGGGCCACCGTCGCGGACAGACCAAACCGAACATGATCCGGGGCGAGCGTCTTTAGACGCGCCAGTGCCAGCGCCGTAAAATCGCCGCGCTTGCCCGTCGTGAAACTATGCATTTCATCAATCACGACACATTTCAGCGACGCAAAATAATCCGGCGCATTTGGATAGGACAGCAGCAGCATGAGCGACTCCGGCGTCGTCAGCAGAATATCCGGCGGCTTGGTTTGTTGTTTCTTCCGTTGATAAGATTTCGTGTCGCCTGTGCGCACACAGATCTCAATCGGCAGATCAAGATCGCTGACAGGGCGCATCAAATTGCGTTCAATATCATTGGTCAATGCGCGAAGGGGAGAAATGTAGAGCGTGTGAAGCGCGCGAGGAGCCTCAGCCGATTTACCCGCCAAATCACAGAGTGATGGCAGAAACCCTGCCAACGTCTTCCCGCCCCCAGTTGGCGCAATGAGGAGCGTATCCTGAGCCTTCGCGAACTGCGTCACCATATCCCGTTGGTAATCCCGAAGGGTCCACCCCTGCGCCGAAAACCAGTCTTCGAACTGGCTCGACACTCCTTCGGGTCGAGGGAAGCTTGATATGTCCGAGGATGCGGTCATAGAGTGCATACGTTTGAGGCCTGCATCTCGCTCCCAACTCATTGCGATTCTTTATGCCTGACACCCCCACAATGATCCGGCAGACCCAAAAATGGGTTTTGTCTGTCGTGATTGGCCAAAATTTCTGTCCCTTCGCGAAACCGGAACATGACGCGAACCGCATTCACTACTCGGTGGTTGAGACGGGCGATTTCAGTGAGCAGTTACAGTCGATTGCCGAACATTGTGCGGCCTTAGATCAAGATATAGAGCGGGAAACGAGCCTTTTAATATTCCCGAACGCTCTGACAGATTTCGATGATTATCTAGACCTTTTGGACCTCGCGAATGCCCTTCTTACGGGCCAAGGCTATGAGGGCGTCTATCAACTCGCAAGTTTTCATCCGGACTATTGCTTTGAAGGCGTTGGTCCGGATGATCCCAGTCATTACACAAACCGTTCGCCCTACCCGATGATCCATATTCTTCGCGAGGCCAGCCTTGAAGCCGCTTTGGCGAATTACCCTAATCCCGAAAATATCCCTGTTCGAAACGTTCGGCGGGCGCAAAGCTTGGGGCTAACCGTCATGGCGGGCCTGTTGGCGGCTTGTTACGACTAAGACCCTATTCCGCCGCTTCCCGCACATTTGGCATCATCAGCTGATCGAGTGATTGCACAATGTCAGCGATAATATCGTCGGCGGCTTCTAGCCCGACGGATAGCCGGACCAACCCATCGGAAATTCCGTGGCGGGCGCGTTCCTCGGCTGTGTAAGGACTGTGGGTCATAGACGCCGGGTGCTGCACCAGCGTTTCAGCATCGCCGAGCGAGACAGCACAATGGATCATCGACAGAGTATTGATAAAGGCTTTGCCCGCTTCAATCCCGCCGTGAAGTTCCAGCGCGATCATGCCCCCGGGTTGGTCCATTTGTGCATCCGCCAACGCACGCTGTTCAAATTCGGGCAAGCCTGGATATAGCGTTTTCGCAACAGCCGGATGTGCGTCCAGCGCCTCCGCCACGCGGGCCGCACTTTGGCAGTGACGATCCATCCGAAGTTCTAATGTTTTGAGTCCGCGCATGATGAGCGTCGCCGTCATCGGCGCCATCACAGCGCCCGTCATGTCTTTGAGACCATAGAGGCGAATACGGTCCATTAGTTCCTGCGAGCCAACCACGAGCCCGCCGACCAAGTCCCCATGACCGCCAAGGTATTTCGTCGCTGAATGCACGACCAGATCAGCACCAAATTCCAAGGGCCGCGTCAGATAGGGCGTCGCATATGTATTATCGACCATTGTCAGCGCGCCGTTGGCTTTCGCAATTTTCGTGATAGCGGCAATATCAACCAGCCGCATATTCGGGTTAGCAGGCGTTTCGAAATAGACGACTTTTGTCCGGTCATTAATGGCAGCAGAGAGCGCGTCTGGATTGGTCAGGTCACAATGGGTGACGGTCACGCCGAACCGCTCCAACCCATGATGCAGGAATGAAAATGTGCAGCCGTAAAGCGTTTGGTCAACGATGACCTCATCGCCCGGCTCGACCAATGTCCACAGCGCCGACGTGATCGCGCCAATGCCGGACCCTGTCGCCACGCCCGCTTCTGCGCCTTCAAGGCTCGCCATACGCTGTTCGAGTAGATCCAGCGTTGGGTTTGAAATCCGCGAATAAACATGGCCGGGCGCTTCGCCCGCAAAAATCGCGCCGCCCGTTTCCGCGCGGTCAAAAACGAAGGTCGATGTCATGTGTACAGGCGGCACAAGAGAGCCGCCATGATCCAGCGGATCGTAACCATGGTGGATAGCGCGGGTCGCAAAACCCGTTTTTTGATCTTTGTCACGCATGGGCTCGCCCTCAAGACTGTCTTAAGGTCGGTATTATGCTATTTCACTTAGCATTTTCGTGTTTATGATGCACAGGTAAGTCATTGATTAGCAGGATATGCCAATTATGGACGATATTGACCGTAAAATCGTCAGAGCGATGCAGCGCGACGGACGAATGAGTAACCGCGAACTCGCGGACCGCGTCGGCCTGTCACCGTCCCCTTGTCTGCGCCGCCTCAAAATATTGGAACAGTCCGGCGTCATTCGCGGCTATCACGCCGAAATCGACGCGCAGCTCTACGGCCTGCCGATTACTGTCTTCATTCGTGTGCGTTTGGAACGCCACGACGAAGACACGGTCAATGCGTTTGAAGCCAAAGTCCGCGCCAATGACAACATTGTTGAATGCCATGTGATGACAGGCGAGTCGGACTATCTGCTCCGCGTGATGGTCGCGGACTTGTCCGATTATGAGCGGTTTGTGCGGCGTGAGTTACAACGGATTGGCGGCGTGGCGTCTATCGACACGAGCTTTGCCTACGGCATGGTCAAACGCCGTTCGGCTTTTCCGTTAGTGCCGGATGCGACCTAAGTTTCTTCTAACCTCAGCGATCCATCGCGGTGGACAATGTCAAAATTTGCACGGCCAGCAACCGTATATTCCGTCGATGTGATCGTATCGACACCGACAAATTCCGCCGTCGCGCCATCGCGGTCCAAGGCGAGGTCGATATACCCTTTACCGAACGGGTCATGATAGCGAACCATCGGATTGCGGTCTGCCAACATGGCGGAATAATTGGGGGCCTCGGCTCCGAAATAACTTGATGATCCTGGGGATGTGACAGCCGCTGTGCCTAACTCCACGCCCATCGGACGACCTGCGCTATCGTTGAGCTCATTTGCCCACCATTCATGCGTATCGCCGGTCAGCACGATTAAGTCGGTCGCGCCTGCATCGGACATGCTTTTATAGAAACGATCTCGCGCGGCCGGATAGCCATCCCACGCGTCTGGATTCAGCGGAATATCCAAAGTCGTCAGCCCAATAAAATCACGGATTTGCGGGATAACTTTTTCAAGCTCTGCAATCGCCGGCGTGTTCGCAATCGGCATCAGGTTGGGCGCGGTGACTTCTGCCATAATGATTTGGTTCGCCAAAATCCGCCAGCGCGTGCCGCTTTCGACAGACTGCGTCATCGTCCTCGACAGGCGCTCCGCCTGCGGGCGGCCAAGCAGTTCGCGGCTTGGGTCGACCAAGTCTACCGTTTTGAATTTTTCGAGACCTTCTGGCGTCGCGAGTGACGCACCGATTGTGGCGTAATCCAACTGTTTGGAGCGCGCCATCAGACGCGTTTCTAGCGTTGCCAAAGTGACAAGATCACCCCACTGGAAATCCCGCAATAGCGCCTCCGCCGCTTCGCCTCGCACGGGGTCTCTGACGGGCATCCATTCATAATAAGCGCGTAGAGCCGCGCTTCGCCGCTCGTCCCAATCACCCTCAGACAGATCATGGTTTTCCGCGCCGTCTTCCCAGCTGTCATTGCTGGTTTCGTGATCATCCCAAATCGGGATCAGCGCATGAGCGGCATGCATCGCGATGCTGCCTGCGTCCGATTTATACTGCGCGTGACGCCGCCGGTAATCCTCCAGCGTGATGATTTCATGGACCGGATCGTGGTTTCGTCCGATCTGTTTGGACACCGCGCCGCCATACCCATCCGTGCCATATTCATAAATATAATCGCCAAGATGAATGACTGCGTCGAGGTCATCGCGTTTGGAAATCGCGTCATAGACGTTGAAAAATCCGAACGCGTAATTGGAGCAAGACAGCACAGCGAAACGCGCCGCGTCCGTTTGACCTTCGGGAAGAGTGCGGCTGCGCCCTGTCGGCGACACCGCGTCACCGACGAGGAAGCGGTAGTAATAGGTCTGCCCCGGCTTGAGCGTCTTAACCGTGGCTTTTACGGTCCAATCACGCGTTGCATCTGTGCGCGTTTTTCCGCGCGCCGCGATGCTGGCAAAATCAGCGTCCGTTGCGACTTCGTAGCGAACGGGCACGGAGCCTGTCATGCCCGCAGGGAGCGTGACCCGCGTCCAGATGAGAAACCCTTTGGTCGCCGGTTCACCCGATGCGACTCCGTGAACGAATGTAGCGCCCGTAATGGGCTGCCGTGTCGAAGACGTGGCGCAAGCGCTAAGTCCGCCTGCGAGGCCACCCAGCACACTGCTTTTAAGCGCGACTCGTCTTGAAATTCGCATCAATCTCTCCCCGTTTTATTCACTATGCGCGGTTTTCATGACGGCGTCATGTCAAACAGGGCGAAGACGGCGATTAGTTGAGCGCGCCGCCCATCGAGCGCCAAGCCGCCGTGATAATGCCGTCTTGTTTGATAAAGCTATCAAGCTCAGCCATATCGGCGAGCGGTTTGGCATCGATGATGGCTTGCAAGCTCTCGCCCGCGTCTTTGCGAACGCGAACGCGGTCGAGAATGGCTTGTAAATTATCGCGGGCCGCTTCGAGGCCAGCCTTATCCGTGATCGGACCGTGGCCGGGAATAATAACCGTATCGGAATCTGACATTAAAAGCGCTTTATTATGCGCCGCAATCATACCCTGCATGGACCCACCGCTATCGACATCAACAAAGGGGAACATGCCGAGGAACAGGTTATCCCCCATGTGGATCGCGTTAGGGCCTTCGAAAAGGACAATAGAGTCGCCATCTGTATGCGCTGATGGCGTGTGAATGGCGCGGGCCGTAATGCCGTTAAAATGCAGGCTGGCCTGATCCGTAAATGTCACGACAGGCCAGAAGGCTTCGTCTTTGGCGTCATTCATGCGTCCAAAGGCTTCGTTCATATAACTGGTGCCCATACGCGAGCGCACATTCTCATGCGCCATAACCAGCGCACCAGCCTCTTTCATTTGCGGGTTCGAGCCCGAGTGATCGCCATGCAAGTGTGTGTTGATAACAAACAGAAGATCGTCATTGTCGCCGGCTAATTGCGAGACGTGATAGAGGATTTCTTCCGCATTGCGGTCGTATTTATCATCAATCAGCACAACTCCGTCCGGCCCCGTGGACACGCCAACATTCCCGCCTGATCCAAACAAGACATGAAGATTGTCATTAATCGTCTCGACCGTGAGCTTAAATTCAGCGGGCGCGGGACGCTCTACGGTCTCTGTTGTTTGGTCATGAGCAATGACAGGGGCCTGCGCGGAGCAGGCAATCAGAAAGGCGGCTGTGGATAGTAAAACAAGACGGGTCATGGTGGAAAATCTTTCTAAAGTCAGCGCCCGGTTAAGACGCAAGGGAAAGGCGCGTTCCGGGCGGCAGCACCCGATCGGGGCAAGCATGGTTGTCGATATGAGCGCGAATGTTAATCAGAACTTTCTCACCCATTTCGCGGCGGCTCTCATGCGTAGCAGATCCAATGTGCGGCGCCAGAATCACATTATCGAGATCAAGCAGCGCAGGATGAGGTCGAGGCTCATCCTCATAGACATCCAAACCTGCGCCCGCGAGGCGGCCTTGCGCCAAAGCATCGGCCAGTGCCGCCTCATCAATAATTTCGCCGCGCGACGTATTCACCAGATAGCTATCGGGTTTCATCAGCGCGAGCGTTCGGGCATCGATCAAATGACGCGTGAACGGTGTCAACGGCGCATTAATCGATAAAATATCAATCGCGGCCAGCATTCCTTCGAGCGTGTCGTGCCAATTGGCGTCCAGAGCCCGCTCCATCGTGTCAGGTACGCGCGAGCGGTTATGATAATGAACCGATAGACCAAAGGCGTGAGCACGCCGCGCCACAGCACTACCGATCCGGCCCATACCCAATATTCCAAGCCGTTTCCCGCGCACGCGGTGGCCCAGCATATGAGTCGGCCCCCAGCCATCAAATCCGCCAGAGCGCATGCGCCGATCACCCTCAACAAGGCGTCGCGGGACAGATAAGATCATGGCCATCGCCAAGTCTGCCGTATCTTCAGTGAGAACACCGGGTGTGTTGGTCACGACCAGTCCGCGCGCATGGGCGGCAGTCACATCAATATGGTCCGTACCGGCGCCGAAATTCGCAATTAGGCTGAGGCGAGGCGAGGCCGCCGCAATGACATCCGCGTCAATATCGTCTGTGACGGTCGGGACAAAAACATCGCAATCCGCAATTGCCGCCATCAGCTCGGCTTGGCTCATCGGTGAATCGTCGGGCCGTAAGCGAACATCAAACAACGCGTTCATACGCGCTTCGACGGTATTAGGAAGTTTTCGCGTCACCGCAACGCGCGGGCGAGAAGGAACGTGTGTTCCGGATGAGTCGAATCCGGTGTCGGTTTGGCTTTGCGGCATAAGACCTAATGACGCGATCTATAGGGGCGAAGCAAGCCCTGCCCTGTCTAAGGAGCGGAAATATAATCCAAGGCCGCCATGAAAGTGAGGAAAATTCGATCAGGCTTAACACAGGTTTAACATCGTAGGTTGATAGACTCTGACTATGACAACACGACGGACACCCTCCCCGCTGCGCGTGCTAAGCGCATCTTTGATCCTAACGCCCCTTTTCTTCGCCGCTCCATCACAAGCTGAGGACCTCACGTCTGCCGCGATCCAGTCTTTACCGCCCGTCAGTATCGGCACGGTCCAAACGCCTAACACGCTCGCAGCGCCGCCGATGAGTCACATCTACCGGGTGGCCGCAGAACGGACGCCGTCAGGTTTTGCTGTGCCGCGGTTCGTCAGCTTGAAATTTGGCAAGGTCAATGCGCGAACTGGCCCGTCCCGTAACCATTCTATCGCCTATCAATACCAACGGCGCGGGCTGCCTTTGATTGTCGTCGCCGAAACTGAAATGTGGCGAAAAGTCCGGGATATTCACGGCGATGAAGCGTGGGTCCGTAAGCCCGCCTTATCCGGCGAGCAATTTGCCGTTTTGACAACGGAAGGCACACTTTACGTCAAACCAGATCCAATGTCCCGGACCATTGCTCGCATCGAAAGCGGCGCTCTGGTTCACCTTGAAGGCTGTACGGACGGGAATTATTGCCGCGTCAAAACCCGCAACGGCATCAAAGGTTTTATGCCGCGGCAGGTTCTCTGGGGTGCGCAGGACATCAATTAGTCCGTCAGGTTCGCACTTGTTAGAAGCGCTTTAACAGACGATCCAAATAGTCTTGCTCCTGCTGATCGCGTTCTGCGTCTGCGGCCCGGCGGCGTAACTCTTCGAGGATTTCGCGCGACCGTTCCGCATTGTCGCGCGTATCCAGATCACTTTGGGCATTATCCGAATCCATTCCATCTAGCCCGCGGCCAAGCGGATCCGTGCCTTCGCCCTCGTCCTCGCGCTGCGCCGCCATTTCGCTCGCAATCGCGTCGCCTGCATCGCGTAGCGCCTGAATAGCCTCTGATTGCGCTTGGCGCGATCCGCTGAGGTCGCCGCGGCCCAGCGCGCCTTCGGACTCGCGCATTGCGCCAAGCGCACGCTCAATAGCATCTTCAGAACTTTCGCCGGGTCCCTGCCCCTCTCCAGCGCCCTGTCTCGGCTGATCCCCTTGTTCTTCGCCGCCGGATCCTGTCTCGTCACCATCCTCTTCACCGCCAACGCCTTCCGCCGAACGTTCTCCGCTCTCGCCCAATTGCTCACGCAAGCCTTCAACCAGACTTTCAATCTGTGCTTGACGCTCGGCTAACTCACCCGGTGATGCGCTGTCGCCGCTTGGCTCCTCGCCGAACTGCTGCCGCATCTCATCGCGTTCAGCTTGGCGCGTCTGATCCTGAAGGTCGCGCTGCTCGCCCAGCGTGTCGGCGAGTTCTTCCAGCGCATCGCGCATTTCGTCGGTCATCTCTTCGCCGTCACCCCCCTCGCCGCTACCTGCGCTGGGGTTGATCTGCATTTGCATATTTTCGAGCAATTCCGCGAGCTGCGCCAAGGCGATGCGCGCGCCTTCGGTGTCGCCATTGCGGTTGGCTTCTTCAATCGCATCGAGAAGCGCTTGAATTTCATCCGTTGAGCCCATGGACTCGCCGCCGCCTTCGCTCGGATCACCAATGGTCGCGCTTTTGCGAAGCTCTTCCATGTAGGCATCAACCGCTTGGTTATAGCGGCTGAATAATGTGTCGATTTCGCGTTCCGGTGCGCGGCGCGCTATCCCTTCGCGAAGCGCCTCTTGCGCCTCTTGCATTTCTTGCAGGGCTGTTCCTAGAACACCAAATTCAGCGCGAATAGCGATTTTCCACATATGCTCTGGCAGGCCGTTCAGCGCCGCTTCGGATTTCGCGTAACGGAGCGTTTTTCCAACATGGCGCAGCCCCATATAGACCACCGGATCATTAAACATACCGGGATCGGGATAGGCGGTCACCGCTTCGATCAATTCGACTGTTCGCTGTACGGGCAGGGCTGCGCGTCCCAACCGCCATTCAGTTTGATATGTATCGAACGTGCCGTCTGACGCATCATTATCGGCGCGAGTGTTCGGTGCAGGCGTGTAGGCGTCCATACCTGTCAGCAAAAGTCCGCGTTGTTCCATGATCGCTTTCGCCAGCGGTTCGACGAAAATTTTATCTGGTACGGTTGTGTAAAATGGCTCACTCGACCCGCGTTGACCTGCGCCATCAACGGCAACCAAGCGCGCGATGACCTTACGGCCCGCGAGCGGATGACGTGTCAGGTCCAGTTTGATCGTTCGCGCGATGGCCTCAGCAAATCCGCCTGCGTTGGTATCGACCTCAGATGTGTTCACGTCGAATGCAGCCGCTTCATCAAGACCGTCGCTCAATTCGGCCATCTGTAATAAAACTTGCTCGACCCCGTAATCATCTGCTGCGTCAAACACGAGAACCAGACGGTCCCGTTTATCCGCCTCTGGCGGTTCTAAACTCTCAATCGTCGGCGGCGCGTCAGGCGTCGCATCAACGGTGAAGGCTTTGCGCATAATGCCGATGCGCCAGTCGAGCACGCCAGAGCTATCGATCACGGTGCGAACTTCGGCGCTATTCTGACCGAGCGCATCAGGCGTTAAAAACCGTTGCCCGTCTTCGCCGATGTAACGCGGGCGCGGAAGGTCGGACGACCCCGAAGCGCGAACAACGAGCGTCGAGCCCGCAGGCGCGATGATGACGCCGTCACCTTGGGCGTAAATTGGCGGGCGGCCCGTATAATCAGGCGGATCGACCCAGGCCTCAAATGTCAGGCCATAGGGATTCGTCGGCGAGTGCACAGTCGGGCTAAGCGCGTGACGAACCCGTTCCAGTGATAAGCCCCATGACAGGAAAATCGCAAGACCAAGCGCAATCGGCGCGATGAACCGTAACCCGTAGCGGTCCATCGGCGATAATGTCGGCGTGCGTCCCACACGGCGGATCGTATCTGCCTCAGTCTGCGCCTGCGCAACATGAGCGGGCCAGAGGTTTGGCGACAATATCGGCGCATCGCCCAATGTATCGAGTGGGCGGTGGGCGAGACCGGCGGTATCTTCCAGCCTGCGCCGCGCATCAGACGCTGTCGGCCAACGTAGAGACCTCGCGCGAAGACCTGCGCGAACCAGCAAGCCAAGGGTTGCGATTAAAGCGATAATCCGGAGTGGGTCACCTGCGACTTCCCACAGGCCCAACCACGTCACGAGTAAGAAAATTGAGAGCACCAAAACCGGAACGGCAAAGGTCGGCGCGTAGCGTTCCCACACAAGCCGGACCCTCGCGAGCTTGGCAAGGCGCGCCAACCGTGTCGGCAAAACTTTATTGTGAGCTGTATCAGACGTCGGCACGCCTTTCGCCTAGCGCAGCCGTGTAGGGTTTGTCGCTTAAAATATCAGTCACACAATAAGAGAATTGTCGCAGGCGCGGTCTATCGACGGCGGCTTCCGCCGCGGCGGCCGACTGCGCCCTTTTTCAACGGTGGATTCACGAGCGGACCGAGTTTAGCTTCTAGGCTCTCTCGTGTCGGGCGCGGACCGGGGTTATTGGCGGCCATGTAATCATCTAAGGCTACGCGCATCGCAGCAATATGCTCCGGCGCTGTGCCGCAGCACCCGCCAATAATTCGAACGCCTGCATCGGCTGCCATGCGGACATAATCCGCCATCAACTCCGGCGTGCCGCTGTAAATTGTTTCCTTCCCAAGCACGGTAGGAATACCGCAATTCGCTTTGCCAACCACGACCGCGTCAGGGTTAGCCGCAGTCATATCCAGCGCAGACAACATTAAATCCGACGCGCCAACGCCGCAGTTCGCCCCGTGCGCCAACGGCTGCTCGGACAACTCTGCCGTCACCGCAGCGATACCGCCGGGCGCGAGGCCCATCATGGTTTTACCCGCCGTGTCGAAGCTGGCCGTGAAGACGTAGGGCATGCCGCAATCAATCGCGGCTTGGGCGGCGGCTTGTATTTCTTCCGCCGCTGACATGGTCTCAATCCAGATCACATCGGCACCGCCGTCTCGCAGGCCTTCCATCTGGACTTTAAAAAACGCAATCGCGCTCTCCATCGTCATCTCGCCCATGGGTTCGAATAACTCGCCCGTCGGGCCGACTGAGCCTGCTATCACGATAGGACGATCCGCCGCAGCCGCGATCTCGCCCGCGATTTTCGCGCCCGCTTTATTGATCGCGTAAGTCTCGTCTTCCGCCTTGTGCAGCTTCAATCGCGGTGCATTCGCTCCGAATGTATTCGTCAGAATGATGTCTGATCCAGCATCGACGAATTGCTGATGTAGCGCAGCGGGTTTTTGCGGCTCGGTCGTGTTCCACAGATCAGGCGGGAAACCTGGCTCCAGCCCCATATTCATAAAATTCGTGCCCGTCGCACCGTCTGCGAGCAAGATCGGCGTTTGCGCCAAAAGGTCATATAAAGAAATTCGCATATGCGCCCCATGATGCGCGTTTGGGCGCTTGTCAAAGCCTGTTTGCGTCTCTAGTGCCGCCCCGTTCCGGTTCTTCGCAAGAGGACGAACAGGGAACGGGGTGAGAGTCCCCGACAGCGCCCGCTGCCGTATTTGGCGAGGGGTCTTGCAAAACGCCACTGCGATGAGCGGGAAGGCGCAAGACACCATCAGAGCCATCAGTCGGAAGACCTGCCGAAACGTGTCGCCAGCGCGCGCGGGCGGGGTCGACCGATGCGCATGGATGAGGCGGGAATGGTCCTGCCCCACTCAATGACGACGTCCTTGTAAACGACGTGCCGAGGCAAAGCCCGGCACGAACAGGAGACGTGCGTAATGAAACATATTATTTTTGGGACCGCCCTCGCGGTTGTCATAGCCAGTCCGGCTTGGGCACAGGTTCAAGCCGACGCAAATGATGTCACGATGTTTGACAGTGATACGGTCATCGCAACGGCGACACGGATCGGCGTATTAGATCAAAATGATCTTACTGTTCCCACCTCGATCTTAACGAAAGCCGACATCGCGGCACGCGGACAGCAATATGTCTCCGACCTCCTCCGGTCCCTCCCCGGTATCGCAGTGAGCCAGTCCGGTTCCGGCAGTGGCCTTACTCAAATCCGCGTGCGCGGCGCAGAAGCTAACCAAGTGCTCGTCCTGATTGACGGCATTGAAGTCGCCAACCCGAGCACGGGCGAATTCGATCTGTCCGGTCTACGCGCGCAAGACATCGTCAAAATCGAAGTGCTGCGCGGCGAGCAATCCGCGCTTTATGGGTCTGACGCAATTGGCGGGGTGATTTCCATCGTCACGCGCGCGGGCGAAACCACGCCGCAATGGCACGCGAGTATTGAGGGCGGATCACGCGGCACCGGCCAAGGCCAAGTCAGCGCGGTCATTCCTGTTGGCACAGCCGCCCTGTCCATCAATGGAACGTTGTTCTCGACCGAAGGCTATGACGTGTCCGGTCTTGACGGTGAAAAAGACGGGTCCAATTCCCGTTCTCTGAACATCGGACTCAACGCCGTCGACGTCGGCCCTGTCCGGATCGACGCGAAATATGAGTTCTCAATTCTCGATACGCAGTTCGATAGCGACAGCCCGTTTGACGGACGGCTCGATAACACCAATGATGAAACAGAACGCACGCGCCGCGCCGGACGGATCGACGCGCGTTTCGCCACCGGTCCCATCGACCATAAAATCAGCGGCTCTTACAGCGAGACGGACACAGATACCGTCGGTGGTTTCTCATCCCGGTCTATCGGTGAACGCACAAATGTAAGCTGGGTCGCTGGAGTTGAAACAGACGTGCACGCGCTGACTGTTCTGGGCGAGTTGGAACGGGAGACTTACCAGATAGACCCCAACTTCACGCAAGCCGGAGCGAAGCCGGAAAACGACATGGCGGCACTCGCTGCGGATTACCGCTTTACCAGCGGTGACGTCGTTCTGTCCGCCTCGGCCCGCCATGACATCAATGATCTGTTCAATGACGCAACCACGTGGCGCGTTGGCGCGGGTTACGGCTTTGATTGGGATGGGCGTATCCGCGCGTCAGTTGGCACAGGGGTAAAAAATCCGTCGCTGATCGAACTCTTCGGCTTTTTCCCGGGGTCTAATTTCACAGGCAATCCCGATTTGAAACCTGAAACATCCATCGGTGCAAGCATCGGGTATGAGCAGACAATCGGAAATTTCCGGGGCTCCATCGATGTGTTTTACAGCGAGTTGGAAGACGAAATCATCACGCGCTTTCTGCCGCCCACATTCGCGGCCACGGTTGCCAATTTGGACACGACCTCAACCCGCCAAGGGATTGAGCTGGAAGCGAGCTATACTGTCCGCAACTTCACCTTAAACGGCGCGGCGACTTTCCTGCAAAGTGAGCAAAACAACATTGAGGAGATACGCCGCCCTGACGTCACCGCCAGTGCCAGCATCGTCTGGAATGCAACCGACACCCTACAACTCTCAGCGCATGTCGATCACACAGGATCACAGTTGGACACAGACTTCGCGACCTTTAGCGATGTGACGCTGGATGCTTTCACCCTTATGGGAGCCCGCGCACAATATGCCGTGAGCGATCATGTTGTTCTGTCGTTGCGCGGTGAGAATCTACTGGGCGAAAACTATCAGGAAATCGTCGGCTTCGCGTCTCCAGGCCGCGCAGTATATGCGGGGCTATCGCTAGATTTCTAATCTACTCTGCGCCGGACGGCACGTCCGGTAATTCAAGGCGAGCGGGCTTAATCACGTCTTCGCCCAGAAATGCGAGATAGCGCGCGACATCATAGTCGCGCGCTTCAAGTGCGTCGATCAAACTGCCCTCGCCCAGTAAATGCGCGGTCCCGACGGCGACAAATCCCGTGCCTGAGCCTTGCATGAAACGCTCAATCCGGTCCGCCCACGCCTCGTTCCGGTCCAGCAGAACTGTCTGAACATAGCCCTCTGGCGCGCCCTCTAAAGGGGCGACCAAGGCCGCTTCTAATGCCTCAATATCGCCAATCGCCCAGTCGCGCGCGATGGCGGAGAGCATCTCGTCCATATCGTCAAAACGCTCCATCGTTTCCGTCAGAAGTTCGAGTTGCACCGCCTCAGACATATCGGCGATTTGGCGTATTTGAGCTTCAGGCGTCTCGAAATAAATGACATTTTTCCCTGCGCGCGCGGCGCGTGATTTAAGCGCTTCATCTGCGGAAAGATCGGCGCTCAAGCCCGCCGCATTCGCGGCAGACAGCGCCAGAAATTCACTCGCAAGCCATGGCTGCATGGAATCCAACGCCGCGAGATCAAGCTGGCCATTGTTCGCGACCGCTTCGAGTAGCTTACTTTGGTAATTATCAAGCGTTTCCGTCAGGCGGCGGCCATCACGGCGCAGGCCGACCTGTGTCGCAAGCGCTTGCGCCCGCAGTCCTGCCGCCCCTGTATGATCCGTTTCGAAAAAGATGGTGCCGCTTTGTGCGAACACATCGCGCATATCATCGCGCTGCCAGTTCAATCCTTGCGGCAATAAATGCACAGTCCCGAACAGGTAGACCGTGCTGTCCTCGTCTTGTAGCCGCCAAATGGCCGGGGCATCATTGCGCTCTCGCGCGTCTTCAACCTTGCGCGCAGCCCCGTTTGAAACAGGGACCTGATCACAGGCGATTAAAACAAGCGCCAGAACGGCAGCGGATAAAGCTCTCATGCGGGCGTCGCTACGAGTTTTGCCCGATGACAGCAAGCGCCTCGCGTAGACGGCGATGATGTCCCAAAAGACTCTGAAAAAAACCTACTGACCCAGATGCAACCAAAGTAGGTCTGCTTGAATATTAAAGGCCTCTGTGCCGGGCGCGATAAGTTCGACGTGTCCGCTATTTTGGACTTCAACGAAACGAGCGTCTCCTCCTGCGGCTTGAACCGTCTTCGTTAAGCCCTGACCGAGAACGGATGGCGCAATCCCGTCACTGTCTCCATTGACACTGATGAAAAGGGACGCGGCTGGCAGTAATTCCGCAGGTGACGTGTCCACGAAAACATTCGGGCGTGTTTCACTCGGCTCTCCCGTAAGGTTGTCCATGATCGAGGACAAGCAACTCCCAAGCGTCACAGGCGCAGACGCTTCAAGATCAACAAGTCCGCCAGAGATCACCACGGCAGCAAGAGGCACACTGTGACCCGTGTTCACCGCGCTATCCAAAGGTAAATTGTCTTGGGTCGCTAACCAAGCCGCAAGGTGACCGCCGGCAGAATGCCCCACAGCAACAATTTGGCCCACATCGAGGCCGAGTTCTGGACCTTTCTCAAGGAGGTTCTCAGCGGCACGACTTACGTCCAAATAGGTTCCAGGGTAACCGCCGCCCGTTTCGTCAACACCGCGATACTCGATATTCCAAACCGCCATGCCGCGCTGCCGTAAATCTTCCGCCGCGTAATTCATCAACGTCCGGTCTGCGATGGCTTTCTGCCAACATCCCCCATGCACCATCAACACAGTTGGATGAGGGCCAGCGCCATCTGGCAACCACAGATCAGCAACTTGAGCAGGGTCATTCCCATATGCATGGGTTGAAGTTGGCTGCGGTAGCTCGCGGCTCATCAAATCACCCCACGTCATGCGCTTTGCCGGCACTTCAGGCGCGGCCGTCGGCGGTGTTGCTTCGCAAGCCGCCAAAACCATTGCCATTGTCGCCCATAAGACAGTAAATCGCATTTCTAAGACCTCTACACATAAACTCGGTTGTCACGCCTTAGGCTTCCGATCATCATCCGCACAAGACTGGAATCAACGCCATGCGATATGCTGAGTTTCCCAATTCGTTTGAAGACGCCGTTGCGTTTGACGCGAAAGACCCATTAGCGGCGGCGCGGTCTGAATTCTCTTTGCCGGACGGGATCACTTACCTTGTCGGCCATTCGTTAGGACCGCCGCCTCGCCGCGCGTTGGCGGCGCTGCGTGATGCGGGGGCCCGGGAATGGGCCGCGGGCCTTGTCGGATCATGGAACACGGCCGGATGGATTGACCTTCCTGCGGCCGTGGGCGCGCGAATTGCCCGGCTGATCGGCGTAGGCGCGGAAGACGTCATCGTTTGCGACAGTGTATCGATTAATCTGTTCAAGTTAGTCGGCGCTCTCACCGGTACTGAGAGCCTATCCAAGCGTATCATTGTCGAATCTGGCGAATTCCCGACCGATCAATATATTTTAGAGCGCCTCGCCAACATATCCGGCGCGGAGTTTGTTCGGGCAGAGGCAGGGGCTGGGCCGGACGCACTCGAACAGGGCGGCGTACTTGTCCGTAGTCTCGTCGATTACCGCACCGCGAAAATCGCCGATGTTCAAGCCGTTGAAGGTAAAGCCCGCAAACATGGCGGCGCAGTTGTCTGGGACTTAAGTCATGCGACAGGGGTGCTCGATCTCAAGCTTTCAGATTGGGGCGTGAAATATGCCGTGGGCTGCACCTATAAACACCTCAATGGCGGACCGGGCGCGCCTGCCTTTCTCTATGTTGAGAGCGGTCAAATCAGAGGTCTGGACACGCCCATCGCGGGTTGGCTTGGCCATGCGCGGCCATTTGGCTTTGAAGATGTGTATGAGCCCGCCGACGGCATGCAACGATTTGTGGCTGGGACGCCGCCGATCCTTTCAATGGCTGCCTTGAATGGGGCGCTGGACATATTTGAGGCCATTTCACTGCGCGATATTGAAGACAAAGCACAAAAACTCGGCAGCCTGTATCTTTCGGCCTTCGCAAAGTTGGGCCTTGAGACAACGACGCCGCCCAGCGCGAATGATCGTGGTGGGCACGTCAATTTCAGCCATCCAGAAGGTTATGCCCTCAGCCGAGCTCTCGCGGAACGTGGCTTTCAGTCAGATTTTAGAACGCCGACAACAATACGGTTTGGCCTATCACCCTTGTTTCTTAGCTATGTCGATGTTTGGCGGGCGCTAGAGGCGCTGGAAGACATTTTAAAGACGGAAGCTTACCGCGCGCCTCGGTTCTCTGTTCGGGCCAAAGTGACCTAAGCTCTAACATCTGCATCTTTATCCAAATTCTCCCATAGCGAGAACAACTGACCCCTTATTGAGGTGATTAGGGGCAAGTTCGCCTGACTATCCCCACTCAAAGGGTATCCACATGATGGTTCTTTTTGGGACACTACGTTAAGAGGATGTTCAGGTGACCGGATCAGGGTGTTAACATGGCCTCACTATTATTTTCAGAAGCAGCCTTTCTAGACGCAGCTTCGCGCGAAGAAGATTTTACGAACCTCGGCGGAGGTGGTTTTGAATACGGGGCAGAAGGGTTTCTGAAGGGTTTCTACAATGACGCCTTAGAAAACGAATTTCTGGATTATAACCTCGCGGACCTGATCCTTCTTGCTAGAGATTTCTGGATGTTGGGCAATCGCCGCTTGCCATCACAATCCTTAGTTTCAGTCAAATCTTCGCCGACAACTGCAGAGACATCAAACGCAGACACAATCGTGCAGGTCGTCTGCGATGACATGTCCTTTTTAGTCGACTCGCTCGTCGCAGCCGTGTCCTCATTGGGTATTAATGTCAGCGGCCTTTTCCACCCGATTGTTGAAGGCTGGCGCGACGAAGACGGTAAGTGGTGCACGAGCGGACTAGAAGTCACCGAATCAATGATTTTGCTCTTGATCACCCCGCAAAGCCGGCGGAGTCAAAAGCGACTTGAAGAGGAAATTCGCAAGACATTGGAAGAAGTCAAAATCATCAATGATGATTTTCTCCCGCTTGTACAAAATGTTCGCATGCGCGCCGAAGCGCTAAAACATGCCCACGGAAAAACGCCGAAAGATGACGTCGAAGAAGGCGTAGCATTTTTGGAATGGCTCGCCGATGGGAATTTTGTTCTCTTTGGCGCGCGAAGTTATGATTACACCCAAAGTTCGACCTCAGAGGCTGGCGATTTTGATTACATCAACCCGACCATCGTCGAGGGTCACTCGCTCGGTCTCCTGCGCGATCCCTCCGTTACAATCCTGCGCCAGAGTAGCGAGCCATCGTCTATTTCCACCAATGTCGAGCGCTTCGTCATGGAAGCCCCGCCCGTCACGGTTGCAAAATCGAACATGGTCACGCGGGTCCACCGCCGCGTCCGTATGGATTACATCTCGGTCAAACATTTCAGCAAATCCGGCAAGGTCACCGGAGAGACCCGCTATGTCGGCCTCTTCACGGCGGACGCCTATAACCGCTCACCTCATTATGTGCCGCTGATCCGGCAAAAAGTCGCGCGGGTCACAGAACGGTCTGGATGGCAACCGGGATCGCATAACTCCAAACGGCTCGACTATGTTTTGTCATCCTATCCGCGTGACGAGTTATTTCAAATTAGTGATGATGAGTTGTTGCGGATTGCAACGGGCGTCGCGCAAGCCTTTGATCGCCCGCGTACACGCATGTTTGTGCGCCGTGACCCGTTCGAGAGATTTGTCTCTGTGCTCGTTTATGTGCAGCAGGAACATTATACGACGCGCGTACGCCAGCGTATTGGTGAGTGCCTGAAAGACGCCTTTGGTGGCCGCATTTCCGCATTTTACCCGCAATATAGCGACGCGCCCATGGCGAGGGTCCACTATATTATTGGCATGGACCCGGATCAGGGCTTACATCCGGACCTTCAGGACCTCGAAGCGCGCGTCGCTAAGATTGCTCAGCCTTGGTTTGAAGGTGTACGCTTGCTGTCAGAAGAAAGCGACGATGATCACGCGTTTAAGGCTATTGATAATTACAAGGGCGCTTTTTCTGTCGCCTATCAGGATGAGTATTCGTCCCAACAGGCGCTTGCCGATATATTTGTCTGTGAAACCCTGTCGGATGAGGACAGCTTATCCGTCCGCGTATTTGAAACGGCGCATATAGATGAGAGCCTCTTCAAGGTTAAAATCTATCAGCTGGGTGAACGGTTGGAACCGTCGCGCATCATGCCTGTCTTTAGCCACTTCAACTGCCATATCGTCGAAGAACGCGGCTATGAAATAACCCGTAAGGACGGCAGCGTTATTTGGGTGCATCACTATGAAATCCGGCTGGATTTCGTACCGTCCGATGTCGAGAAGATCACAAAGACATTTGAAACAGCCTTTTTGGCCACGTGGAATGGTCTTAATGAGGATGATAATTTCAATCGCCTCATCTTGCCGCAAAATGCCCAATGGCGCGATATTGCCTTCTTACGGTTAGTTGCGCGCTACCGCCGTCAAAGCGGGGTGGATCCGTCCGAAGCCACACAGATCGAAGCTCTAGAAACCTACCCGGCGCTGACACGCTTATTGCTAGATTTGAAAACCGCGAAATTCGACCCTGCCGCTTTTGAGACGCGCAAAGACCGCAAAGCCGCTTGCGATGCACTCGAACAATCGATCATAGCTGAACTAACAAATGTTTCGTCCTTGGAACATGACCGCGTCATCCGGCGCATTGCCGACGTCATTCTGGCGGGCCTACGGACCAATTTTTATCAATCGGCGAACGAAGACATCAAACCCTATATCTCGCTCAAAATCAAAAGTGACACGCTGGATAATCTACCCGAACCCAAGCCTTACCGCGAAGTGTATGTAAGCTCGCCTCAAGTGGAAGGCGTCCATCTTCGTTTTGGTCCTGTTGCGCGCGGCGGGCTTCGTTGGTCTGATCGCCGCGATGATTTCCGGACAGAAGTTCTCGGTCTTGTCAAAGCCCAGCAAGTCAAGAACGCTGTCATTGTGCCCGTCGGCTCCAAGGGCGGCTTCTATCCGAAGCAACTGCCTAAAGACGGTTCGCGCGACGAGGTTCAAGCCGAAGCAATTGCAGCCTATAAGACCTTTATTTCCGGCATTCTTGACCTGACCGACAATTATGTCGGCGAAGGCACTGTACCGCCCGTCGATGTGGTCTGTTGGGATGACCCGGACCCTTATCTTGTTGTCGCAGCCGATAAAGGTACGGCGACATTCTCGGATATCGCCAATGGCATATCCCGTTCTTATGGCTATTGGCTTGATGATGCTTTCGCGTCTGGCGGCTCTGTTGGTTACGACCATAAAGTCATGGGCATCACGGCCCGCGGTGGCTGGGAAGCCGTCAAGCGCCACTTCCGCGAAACCGGCAAAGATATTCAATCCGAAGACTTCACGGTCGTCGGTGTTGGCGACATGTCGGGCGATGTCTTTGGCAATGGTATGTTACTCTCCAAGCACATCAAGCTTGTCGCTGCGTTCAACCATCTTGATATTTTCATTGATCCAAACCCCGATGCGGCGGCGTCATTCAAAGAACGCCAACGCCTGTTCAATCTGCCGCGGTCCACATGGCAAGACTATGACAAATCCCTGATTTCCAAGGGCGGCGGCGTCTTCTCACGGCAAGAAAAAGCGATCCCGCTCACGCCTGAGATCAAAGACATCACAGGTTTGTCCGCCGATAGCGTCACCCCCAATGAGCTTATGCAAGCTTTGCTGGGCGCGCCCGTTGAACTGTTGTGGTTCGGCGGAATCGGAACTTACATTAAATCCAACACCCAATCGCATCAGGAGGTTGGCGATAAAGCCAATGATTCTATCCGGGTGAACGGATCACAGGTCAAAGCGAAAGTCATCGGCGAAGGGGCCAATCTCGGCGTCACACAGGCCGGACGGATTGAATATGCCCGCGCCGGCGGACGCATAAACACAGACGCGATTGATAATTCCGCGGGCGTGGACTCATCTGATAATGAAGTGAATATCAAAATTCTATTGGGCGCAGCCATCGACCATGGCGAGCTCAAAAAAGACGCCCGCGATGATTTGCTGGCCAGCATGACAGACGAAGTCGCCGATCTTGTCCTTGCCCATAATTATGATCAGACGGGCGCGATTTCTGTCGCGGAAATGCGGACTAATTTGGACCATGACGCCTATGAGCGCTTGATGGTCTCCCTCACGGCCAAAGGGCTGCTCAATAGATCGGTCGAAGGCTTACCCGGAACAGAAGCCATGCAGGCTATTGCTGCCAGTAACCGGGGCCTCACAAGACCTGAAATTTCGGTCCTCTTTGCCTATGCGAAAAACAGTCTGTTTGACGAGCTCATAAAAACGGACCTGGCCGATGATCCTTTCATGGCGGACACGCTTAAAGCCTATTTCCCGAGAGCCCTTCACGGGTTTGAAACCGCGTTGCAGAGCCACAGGCTCCGGCGCGAAATAATTATCTCTCGTCTCACGAACCTGATCATTGATGTCTGCGGCCCCCTCTTCACTTTGCGCCTTCAGGAGCAAACGCAAGGGACGGTCGATCAGATCGCGAAGTCATTCGTTGTCGCCTATGAGACCCTGAACATTGCGGAACTGCGCGCCGACATCGCAGCCCTTGATAATAAAGTTGACGCCCAAGCGCAGGGTCGCCTGAACAATGAAATCGCCAATGTTCTGCAACGCGTCGTCGCGTGGCTTGTCCGGCATAATGAGACGGGGTCTATTGCCGACGGCGTTGAAAAACGCTCTCAGCTGTCCGGTCTGATTGATAGCACATGGTTAGAGCTGCTGTCCTCTTATGATCAAATGCGAGCAGAAAAACGGATCAAAAGCTATATCAAACTGGGCGTCTCTAAAGACCTAGCAACGGATGTTGCGCTCCTAAAATCACGAGCGTCAGCCTTTGATGTGATGAGCCTGGCCGAAGCCACAGGCTGGTCACCGCAGCGCGCCGCAGAACTGTTCTATGATGTGGGGGGTCGATTTAAGATTGATCGTATTCGGTCTGCCTTGTTGAATTCCAAGTCAAACTCTCATTGGGAACGGCTCGCCATGCGGCATTTGCAAGAAGACTTCTTCAAAGCCCAAGCGCGCTTCTCTCAAAGCGTTGCGCTCTACGCTGCTGACAAAGAATACAGTGCTGATGAACCTGTCCGGTCGCTCATTGCCGATTGGGTTCGCGCGGAAATCCCGCAAATGAAAACTTATGAAGAGGCGGTTTCAACCATGTCGCGCGCCGGCGGCTGGACCGTGCCAAAATTTGCGATCGTGAACGCGCAGTTAAGCGATTTAATGGATAGTCTCTAGTTAAAGAGGGCCCGTTAGCGTCAGGCCGAATTGCCGCCAATAGGCCCTTATATCTGACTACGCATATGAAAGCCTGGAGCATAGGCGAGCCGGACAGATGTTACGGATTGATCCTTATTCCACGTCGTGCGGTCTATCACAAAAATCGCCTGCTCTGCGCCGCATTGCAGAATTTTGGCTTCTTCTGCCGTCACATTTGCAGCGGAAAATTGAATGTCACCGCGAGAGAAAAGCGCATGTTCGATCAGCCATTCATTAGTATTTATATCGGCAAAACTTTCTTCCCTTATGTTTGGCACTGCGGCCAAATTGACCCAGCGATCTTCATAAAGAAACGGTTTCCCGTCCGCAAAATGCAAGGCCGGAAGATGCAATAAGTCTACGCCTGTCGGAATACGCATCGTTTCGCGGACAAGGTCCGGCGGTTGGTTGATCTCGCGCCCTAATAGTTCATGCCGATAGAGGGACCCACGCCCTTCGATCTCAAGACGCGTGACGGGAATATCGAGTGTTGCTTTCCGAACTGGATAACGAGCAACGCGTGTCCCGCCCTTGCGGCGACGGTCCAACAGCCCAACATCGGCCAGTTGCCGCAGTGCCCGGTTCACAGTCGCTCGCGCACATCCAAATTCCTGTGCCAGTTCGACTTCACCCGGAATGAGGTCCCCCGGCGCCCAAGTCCGATTGGAGATACGGCGCATAACTTCCGCTTCGATACCCTGCCATGTCGCTGATTTTTTCAGACCTAAAGCCCCTGAGTGAGCGATGACATGACGGTGCGGTATCGCGATAAAATTTGGCCGCGGTTTTTATGCTGGCTTTGCGTGACCACATGCCGCCCCGCTGACCAGACATCGCTCACCATAGAGTCGTTACTAGCGAAAATATAGCTGTCCAATATCATGTCACCGGATTTGCCCATCAAGTCGATGTGAGAGCCGTCCAGCGCCATCATGTCGGCCAGTTTACCGGGCTGAATAACGCCTGCGTTTCGTCCTGACGCCAGCGCACCGCCCGATGCGGCCCCGTCAAATAAGACCCGTCCAGAAGATCGGGTTTCTGTCGCCAAAACCGCGCGGCCCAAATGTTTCAATCGTTGTGAATATTCCAAAGCCCGCAACTCTTCCGACAACGAAATACGGACATTGGAATCCGAGCCAATGCCAAAGCGCCCGCCATGATCCAAATATCGCACACCATCAAAAATACCGTCGCCAAGATTGGCTTCAGTCATCGGGCAAAGTCCCGCGACAGCGCCAGATTTTGCCATGGCGATCGTCTCATGACTTTGCATTTGTGTGGCGTGAATAAGACACCACCGTGCGTCCACGGCATGGTGATCAAACAACCATTCGGTTGGTCGCTGACCGTAAGACGCGGCCACTTCTTCGACCTCCCCAACCTGCTCAGCGAGATGCATGTGGATCGGCCCTAACGGATGAAGCATCACCGCATCAGCGAGGCTCTCACGGCTCACAGCGCGTAAAGAATGCGGCGCGACCCCAATGCGGCTATCGTTAGGTAAAGATCTCAACCCCGACTTCGCCCCGTCAAAAAGTTTCGAGAAACGATAAAAATCATTGCCAAACCGGATTTGTCCTCTGGAGAGCGCCCGCCCGTCGCACCCACCCTGCTCGTAGAGCACAGGCAATAACGTCAGGCCTATTCCGGAGGTTCGAGCCGCCGCGGCAATACGCTCTGATAGCTCTGCCATATTATCATAAGGCGTCCCGTCCGCTTGATGATGCAGGTAATGGAATTCGACAGATGCGCCATATCCGGCCTCAAGCATTTCCATTTGAACATAGGCGGCGATCGCCTCGATATGCTCTGGCGTGAGCTGATCCAAAAATCGGTACATTAGCTTTCGCCACGACCAAAAATTATCGGTCGGATCTGCGCCGCGGCGTTCTGTCATGCCGGCCATCGCGCGTTGAAACGCATGGCTGTGAATATTGGCGGGCGCTGGGAGTAACACACCCACGCAATGCCCAGACCGCTTCACACCTGACTTAACCGTCTGAATTACCCCACCGTCAAAGGTAACCTTCACACCCGATTGCCATCCTTCGGAGGTGAGCGCGTGTTTGGCCCATACGGATTTCATCATCGACGTCCTGTCTTGACAGTTATTATGTGCAGACATAAAATCTTGTTTCAACGGCGTCAATCCTAATGGAAACCTCTTGCAACAGTCTGTTTTACTCCATGCGCAGATCGCAACGATGGCGAGTTCAGAGGCCCCTTATGGCTTGATTGACAACGGCGCTGTCGCGATTGAAGACGGTAAAATCGCGTGGTGCGGCCCCTGCGCTGACTTGCCAGAACAGTTCGACACATGGCCCCAGCGCGACCTTGAAGGCCGCCTACTCACACCCGGCTTAGTCGATTGTCACACCCATATTGTCCACGCCGGAAACCGCGCCAAAGAGTTTGAAATGCGCTTAAACGGCGCGACCTATGAAGACATCGCGCGCGCTGGCGGCGGGATTGTATCAACAGTCACTGCGACGCGCAAAGCGTCCGAAGAAGAGCTGTTTAACAGCGCAGTGCCGCGTGTCGAAGCCTTAATCGCCGAAGGTGTGTGCACCCTTGAGATTAAGTCCGGTTATGGTTTGGACCAAGAGACTGAGCTAAAAATGTTACGAGTCGCGCGTCGCATCGGCAATGACCTACCCATTCGCATCCAAACCACGTTTCTAGGCGCGCATGCCACACCAGCCGCCTATAAAGACAATAATGACGGCTACATCGATGACGTTTGCCTTCCAACTTTAGAGGCCGCGCATGCCGAAGGGCTCGTTGATGCTGTCGATGGGTTCTGCGAGTCCATTGGATTCACGCCCGACCAAATCGAACGTGTGTTCGCCAAGGCCAAAGCCTTGGGCCTGCCCATTAAACTTCATGCCGAGCAACTCTCCAACCTTGGCGGAGCGGTGCTGGCCGCGAAATATAACGCCCTCTCGGCGGATCATCTTGAATATTTGGACGCTGCGGGCGTGTCCGCCATGGCCACCTCAGGAACAGTTCCGGTTGTATTGCCCGGCGCTTATTATTTCCTACGCGACACGCAGCCACCGCCTATTCAAGCCTTTCGTGACGCAGGTTTACCGATAGCGATTGCCACGGATTGCAATCCCGGATCCTCACCCCTCACCTCAATCCTTCTCGCCATGAACATGGCCTGCACTCTGTTTTATATGAAGCCCGAAGAGGCGCTTAGCGGCGTCACGCGCAACGGAGCAGCGGCGTTGGGGTTAAGCGACACGGGCGTTATCTCGAAAGGACGGCGCGCCGATCTTGCCGTTTGGAACACAGCCGACCCAGCAGAACTCAGTTACCGCATTGGGGCCAACCTCTTGCACACGCGCATTTTTGGAGGGGCACAATGATCGTCCTCACACCCGGCTCTGTAACGTTAAAAACGTTGGAAACAATCTTTCGCTCTGAAAGTTCCGTGACGCTGGACCGCGCCTGTAAAGCGATTGTCGAAGAGGCTGCCGCGCTTATTCAAACTGCCGTTCGGGGCGACGCCGCCGTCTATGGCGTGAACACAGGGTTTGGGAAACTAGCCAGCGTGCAGATCGCCGCCAAAGACACGGCTACCCTGCAACGCAACCTCATTTTATCACACTGCTGCGGCGTGGGCGAACCTACGGAAACGCCCATTACACGCCTGATGATGATCTTGAAGCTTATGTCTCTGGGGCGCGGGGCGTCGGGCGTGCGTTGGGAGATTATTGAACTGATTGAGGGATTGCTAGAACAGGGCGTGACCCCTGTCATTCCAGCGCAAGGGTCTGTCGGTGCGTCCGGCGATCTCGCGCCTCTCGCGCATATGGCAGCGACTTTAATTGGTGAAGGCGAGGCTGAATTTAGCGGCACCGTTATGCCGTCTCGCGAAGCCTTAAAATTGGCCGGATTGAGCCCGATTATATTGGATGCCAAAGAAGGCCTCGCGCTCATCAATGGCACGCAATTTTCAACCGCCTATGCCCTTGCTGGCCTATTTGAAGCGTGGCGGAATGCCGAAGCGGTCATCGTCACGGCGGCCTTATCGACGGATGCGGTCATGGGATCAACGGCGCCGCTAATCCCGGAAATTCACGCGCTTCGCGGCCATCGAGGTCAGATCGAAGTGGCGGCCGCGATGCGCTCTATTTTGGACGGATCCGAAATCCGCGATAGCCACCGCGAAGGTGATACGCGCGTTCAAGACCCCTATTGCATCCGGTGCCAACCCCAAGTGACCGGGGCCTGCATCGACTTGCTGCGCATGGCCGCCAAAACGCTCGAAATTGAAGCGAATGCGGTGACCGACAACCCCCTTGTCCTGCGAGAGACGGGACTGATTGTGTCCGGCGGGAATTTTCATGCCGAACCTGTTGCTTTCGCAGCGGACCAGATCGCGCTGGCCATTGCTGAAATTGGCTCCATCTCCCAGCGCCGTATTGCGCTGATGGTCGATCCGACTTTGAGCCACGACTTACCGCCATTCCTAACGCCGAAGCCCGGCCTTAACTCTGGCTATATGATTGCAGAAGTCACGACAGCAGCCTTGATGAGCGAGAACAAACATCTCGCCAACCCTTGCTCCACCGACTCCACGCCGACCAGCGCCAACCAAGAAGACCACGTCTCGATGGCGGCCCATGCCGCGCGGCGATTGACGCGTATGAATGCCAATCTGTCCGGCATTATTGCGGTTGAACTCCTGTGCGCGGCGCAAGGCGTTGAGTTTCGCGAGCCGTTGAAGACCAGTGACGCATTGCAATCCGTTATCGCTGCTCTTCGGAACCACGTCGTCACACTGACGGATGACCGTTATCTCGCCCCAGATATTAAAGCCGCGACTGACCTAATTACTGACGGAACGATTGTGGATGCGGCCGCGGCGCCCAGTTTGGACTTGAGCGCTTAGATGGACCCGGTTGAGATCATAAAAGGGTCTAGCCCGCTGATTTTGGCCATGCCTCACACAGGCACATTTGTGCCGGAAGAAATCTTCGAAAATCTCAACGATGTGGGCCGAACGCTCGAAGATACAGATTGGCACATTGATCGGCTCTATGCAGAGCTCCTGCCCAGCGCGACCCAAGTCAGGGCCATGTTTCACCGTTATGTCATCGACCCCAATCGGGACCCATCAGGCCAGAGCCTATATCCGGGTCAGAATACGACGGGACTTTGTCCGACAGTCGATTTCGAAGATGAGCCTCTCTATAAAACTGGCCGCGAACCCGACGCCGATGAAATTGAACGCAGAAAGCTTCAGTATCACGCGCCTTATCATGCCGCTCTTGCAGCTGAAATTGAACGTGTGAAAGCCCAGCACGGTATCGCCATTCTGTATGACTGCCATTCGATCCAAAGCCGAAAACCGTTCCTGTTTGATGGGAAATTGCCTGACCTCAACATTGGCACGAATGGTGGAGCAACCTGTGACGCACGCCTGCAAACCGCCGCCGCTGATATTTGCGCCCGCGCGGATGGATACAGTGCTGTCGTCAATGGCCGCTTCAAAGGCGGTTGGACGACGCGTCATTACGGGCAACCCGATGACGGTGTTCACGCAGTCCAAATGGAGCTGACGCAATCCAGCTATATGGATGAAAACGCGCCTTGGACCTACCGCCCCGACAAAGCGGAACGCATTCGCCCGCACCTTAAAAAAATTCTCGAAACTCTCGAACAACTCGCGAAAGAGATCAGACCATGACGAACTCTCGTAAGAATAGCCGCGACATTTATCCGGCAACAGGCTCAGAGATCACGGCCAAGTCTTGGCTGACCGAAGCGCCTATGCGCATGCTGATGAACAACCTTCATCCTGACGTGGCTGAAAACCCACATGAATTGGTTGTCTACGGCGGCATTGGTCGTGCGGCCCGTACATGGCAGGATTTTGACCGCATTGTTGAGAGCTTAAAATCACTCGAAGACGACGAAACACTCCTCGTTCAATCAGGGAAACCCGTTGGCGTTTTCCGGACTCATGCCGATGCGCCGCGCGTCCTCATCGCCAATTCGAACCTCGTGCCGAACTGGGCAAATTGGGACCATTTCAATGAACTCGATAAGAAGGGTTTGGCGATGTATGGTCAAATGACGGCGGGATCCTGGATCTACATCGGTACGCAGGGCATTGTGCAGGGCACGTATGAAACCTTCGTCGAGGCCGGACGGCAACATTACGGCGGCGACCTAACGGGCAAATGGATTTTGACGGGCGGCCTCGGCGGCATGGGCGGCGCGCAGCCTCTCGCGGCAGTTATGGCGGGCGCGTCTTGCCTGACAGTCGAGTGCGACCCCACCCGCATCGATTTCCGCCTGCGCACCGGATATGTCGATGAGAAAGCCGAGACTTTAGACGAAGCTCTCGCGATGATTGATAAATGGACGGCGGCTGGCGAAGCCAAATCCGTTGGCCTTCTGGGTAATGCGGCTGACGTGTTTCCAGAACTCGTGCGCCGCGGCGTTCGTCCCGATATCGTCACCGATCAAACGTCAGCGCATGATCCGCTGAACGGATATTTGCCGCAAGGATGGACAATGGCACAGTGGGCCGACGCAAAAGAAAAAGATCCGAAATCTGTCGAGATAGCTGCGCGCGCGTCCATGCGAACCCAAGTCGAAGCGATGGTGGAGTTTTGGAACCAAGGCGTTCCAACGCTCGATTACGGCAATAATATTCGCCAGGTCGCGAAAGATGAAGGTTTAAAAGACGCGTTCGCTTTCCCTGGTTTTGTTCCCGCCTATATCCGCCCACTCTTCTGCCGCGGCATTGGCCCGTTCCGATGGGTCGCCCTGTCCGGTGATCCGGAGGACATTTACAAGACAGATGCCAAAGTCAAAGAGCTGATCCCGGATGATAAACATTTGCATCACTGGCTCGATATGGCGCGAGAGCGGATCTCATTCCAAGGACTGCCCGCGCGGATTTGCTGGGTCGGGCTAGGGCTACGCCATAAGCTTGGTTTAGCTTTTAATGAGATGGTGCGGTCAGGCGAACTTAGCGCGCCCGTTGTTATTGGCCGCGATCATTTGGACAGCGGGTCTGTCGCCTCGCCCAATCGCGAAACTGAATCCATGAAAGACGGTTCTGACGCCGTGTCCGATTGGCCGCTACTCAATGCGCTGCTCAATACAGCGTCGGGCGCGACGTGGGTGTCGCTCCATCACGGCGGCGGCGTTGGCATGGGCTATTCCCAACATTCCGGCATGGTCATTGTCGCAGACGGAACGGATGAAGCCGCACGCCGTTTGGAACGCGTCCTTTGGAACGATCCCGCCACAGGCGTTATGCGCCATGCCGATGCAGGATATGACATCGCCAAAGACTGCGCGGTGGAGAATGACTTAAATTTACCCGGCATATTACCCGGGTAAAAAGCGCATTCTTAGGCGAGGGCTTTTGCGCCCCGGAAACTCACCATCCGCTTTGTGCGTTCACACCACAGCGCCAGTTTCACACATTTGAAACTCTGCCCAAGCGTGAGGTGCCCAATCGATTTCAATTCAGGGTGCGCCTTGAGAATACGGGGCAGCTGATAAAACGGAATACGCGACGACAGATGATGCACATGATGCACACCAATATGACCCGTCACCCACATCGCCCAACCGGGCAACGCATAATAGGAGCTCCCCCGAAGGGCCGCATGTTCGCGGTTCCAATCATCCGTTCGGGACCAGTGCGTGTCATCGAATTGATGTTGGACGTAGAACATCCACACACCGATTGAGGCGCCGACCAAGATCGTTGGGATTTGAATAAGCAGGAAAACTTTCCACCCCACAGCCCAAATCATTAAGCCGTAAACAAGCGCGATACCCAAATTCGTCAGCAGTGCACTCGCCCAGGGCCGAACGCCCTGTTTCATCGCGCCAATGGGTAAGCGATTATACAAAAAGAAGACATAGGCCGGACCAATGCCGAACATCACAACAGGGTGGCGGTAGAGCCTATATTTCAGACGCGTCCATCTCGACGCGCTCATATATTCATCGACAGTCATCGTGATGATGTCATCGCCAATCCCGCGGCGATCCAAGTTCCCCGAAGTCGCATGATGCAGCGCATGACCGCGCTTCCAATGATCATAGGGCGTTAGCGTCAGAATGCCGATAAAGCGGCCAACCCAATCATTTGCCTTACGGTGGCTGAACATCGACTGATGGCCGCAATCATGTTGAATAATAAACAGACGCACGATCAGAGCGCCTGCGGGTAAAAACCCGATGATCGCCCAATAATGCCCCGCGTGGACGAGCGCCCAGATCCCCGCCCACAGCAGGAAAAACGGCACCAAAGTAATCAGAAGTTCCACAACAGCACGGCCATTTTCAGCTGTTCGGTAAGGCGCAAGCCTTTGGAACCAAGTTCTTGACGGAGTTGGCATGCGGATCCTGTCGATTGGATAAGGGGTCGTATTATGCACTCGGTATGAAAACAGTTATGATTTTACAAGCCTGTCTAAGCTTAGTTTCCGTCCATAAAAGCGGTTGGGCTGGACAAGCCAAGAAATCTGAATTCCAAACTAAACTGGGAAGATTAAGCCAATCCCAACAAGCGCAAAGATAGCCAAAAATGCAGTTTGGGCCGTCAATGTCATCAAGGGTTTGACCCCAACGCCGATAACCTCTCGCACAGACGTTTGTACCCCTAAGGCTGCGACCGCTATCACAAGTGCCCAACGCGATATAATATTTAAACTCTCTGTAACTTGAGCGGGTATGAACCCAGCGCTGTTGACCAACATGATCACAATAAACGCGACCATAAAGAGCGGAAGCAGCGGCGGCTTTTTGGTGCCCGTACAGGCTTCCCCTTTTTGCCGGAACATCAGGCTGACAATAAGGATGACGGGCATAAGGCAGGCCACGCGCATAAGTTTGACGATAGTTGCGATGTCTCCGGCGGGATCGGACACTATATATCCAGCCCCGACAACCTGCGCGACATTGTGAATTGAAACGCCCATGAACACGCCGGATTGCATATCAGACAGGTTCAGAACGGCCGCGACCACGGGATACAGAACCATCGCAATCGTACTGAGCGACGTCACCGCAATCACGGTGACAATCGTATTGCATTGCGTCTGTTTGTCTTGTGGCAGGACCGAGGTTAGGGCGAGGGCTGCTGACGACCCGCAAATGGCGACAGCGCCTGCCGACAGTATAGAATGATCGAGCTTGAGGCCGAACATTCGGCCAATCCCTGCGCCAATACCCATGGTGAAGAAAACACAGGCGATCACGAATCCGGCTGTTTGCCAGCCGAGGTTTGCCACATCAATGATTGTGATTTTAACGGCTAAGAGCGCGACGCCGATTTTCAAGATTGTATGGGCCGAACATGTCAGGCCCGGAGCGGCAAGAGGTTTGGACGCGAGCGGATTGAACATTACCCCAAAAATTAGGGCATAAAGCATGACGGGGCCGCCAAAGCGGGATTCAACGAATATGGAAACCGTGGCAATCGCCATTGCCAACAGAACGCCGGGCAAAATCATCAAGAGCGTTTGATGGCCCAAGGTTAAAGCCTCTGCCGTTAAAGGATCATTGACAGACGGCTTAGGCGTCACTGCGGCACGGCCCACAGCAAGACCATAGGCCCAATGTTACGTGCGAAGGTCACACGGCGATTTTCGTTTATCGCGGTGTGTCACCATAGTTTTATGCAAAGTTGTGATCGTCTCACTGCCTGTTTTGACGCAGAGAAATGGGAAAATACCATGCAAAAAACATCCGAAAGCCGAAACCAACATTTTCGTGCCAAAGCTGAATGATGTTCGCATATGCTGGAAGTAGGTTTCCCCCACGGATGCGGGGTGTTCTGTGAATGTTTTCATAGTGTGGGCCTCTTGCGAAAGAAGGTAGGGTGGCAGTTGCGAGAAACCATTACGAAAATTCTGGAAGAAACAGAGAAAAACCGAACAATTTTTTCTTATCATTCTATATATCGAAGAAACCCATCAAATACATCTAACAACCACGCTATGACATGGTGACATATAAAAAATCCTTCCGCAGCGGTTGAGCTACGAAAGGACATTAGAGCCATATCAGGCTCATAAGAACCTGAGACATGTCTTAGCGAAATCCCCGCCTTATCTGTGATCAAATGTGATCCAATCCGGAATATGGTCGCCAACAGCCCCGACCGTGTGAAGGCCATTTGCGTTCTGAGGCGTGGCGGGGGCTATGTCTGCGCCGCCCGAGGATTGCGTCCAACGCGTCCAGGTTTCGTTGATGACCGGAACAACAGGAGCTGCCGCATCTGATATTCTAATCTCTGGCTTTGCAGCAGCTGCCTGTGACGCTGCTTGAGCAAATGCCGCCGTTCCATCGATCTGATTATCAAAGTCGGTATTACCTAATGTGTAGGCTAGGCCAAGGTGGCTCGCGCCATCGCCGGCCAAGAATCCCGTCAGGGACGCGTTACAATTCGCCGTTGTTCCACCGCAGAGCGACCCACCGGAACCAATCAAAGTCCCGTTAAACGCATTGCCATTAAACCGGACAACGCGGCCTGCTTGGTCAGCCGTCAGTTCCAACCCTTGCGACAGATCGCTAACACCGCCATTGGTTGAAATATTATAGCCTTCGCCGCCAACTGTCATCGCCAACTCAACGCCCACTCTGGCGGTTGTTCCAAAGGCAACAGCCGCTTTCGCGCTGTCTAATGTCCCTGGAGCCACGCTGCCGTTTCGAACCGTCGGAGACGTATTGCCGATCAAGTCATAGGAGACTGTCCCTGACGTTGGCAAGTTCGTGGCCGGCGTACCGGACAAAACGTGCCAACCCGCATTTTCAGGCAAATCAATGCCGTCTCGGCTATCATAATAGCGCCCCGCAGATCGCCCGCCCGCCCAGCGCGTCCAACCAATTACGCCGTCAACAGACCCCGTTTCACGTTGTGTGGCCGCCCCAATTTGCGGGCGTTCACGTTCCGTCGTGAAGTCATTCAAATCCCATGTATAAGCCAGAGGCGCTCCAGTCGTTTCGTCATAAATGACTGTGGCAGGGTCTCGGCTATCGATCCCGATGGTGTTTGACGCATAGACAACGTGTTGATCATCCCGCTCGATACCTTCAACCGTTGGTTCCGGGTCATCCTCGACGAGAGTTCCGCCAAATACGGCTGTCCCTGATAAGCCCGTCCATCCATCAGAATAGTCTGAAATCCGATAGCTTATACCTGCATACTCTGCATTATCTCCGCCTATACTGACGCGTAGAATCGCATCGCAATTTTCGCCTCCCCTCGGGCAGGCGGCGCTGGGGCCACTCACAGTCGTGGTCAGACTTGTTTGGCTTGCGAATCCTGTCAAACTTTGACGACTAAAACCAAGTGCGATACTTGGATCGTCTAGCCCTCCACTGGATACAACTGTATAGACGGCATCAGGCATCGTTATGGTCGCGTCGAGGCCAAAGAGCGAAGACGTACCTATAATAAGAACCGCACTCCCTGCGAATGTACCCGGCGCGGTTGCCCCGTTTCCGTAAACAGGGCTGCTTGCGCCCAATAGCGTGTATTCGACTCGTCCCTTGGCGGGCAGGTCATTCATCAAAGGTATGACGGCATAGCTTAAACCACTATTCTCTGAGAAAATTTCAGTTCCAATCAAGCCAACCCATCGTCCAACTTGCCAATCCTCGTCACCCGCTAAATCAAGGACAGATCCGTCATTTCGTTTTATAGAATTGGAAAAGCCAGGAAACATTTCAGACAAACCTTGTTCGTCAAACGCGACTGTCGCCTGTGGGAAATGCCGTGCCGTAACATTTCGTCCATTCTGCGCACCGCCTGAAGCATATAACAAGTTCGCGCGATCTGCTGCGAACGGCGCAGTAACAGAACCACTCGGTGTGACGCTTGGAATTAGGGTCTCAATCGAAAATCCGCTGCGCGCCAAGAATGATACGGCCGTATAAGCTCTCAAATCATCTTCAATTTGGGACGATGTTGTAAACACACCGCCAAGTTGCGTAAAATCTGCCGTTGGTCTAAGAGAGAAATTTGCTCGACAGCTTGAAGGCTGGCTACAGAAAACACCTTGGCCAGATACAAACCTACCCGAGACAAAGAAAAATGGTCCCAGAAAGTCGGGTGCATTTGTAAAGTCTATACCGCCCAAACCATCGCCCGGCGCGGATGAGAAAACATAGTCCACATCCGCACTCAAGACGCCATTGACAGCAGCCAGTGGAACTGACCCAAATTGCAGGCCTAAGACAGCATCGAGTGTTACGTCCCCATCATAATCACCTAAAACCTCCACACTGAGTGTGTCAGACAGATCATAAATAATCTGCCCTGACGTCGGAAGAAGTGTCGCTGGGTTCGCGATAAAGGCGGTGTTCAAAGATAGAGTGCCATCAAAGTTCGAGAATTGCCCGCCAATGCTGGCTGTGCCATCGCCCGTGTGTCGTGTTAACAACACATCACCGGTTCTTGCCGCGGCGACAAGTTCCATATCGCGTAAAAAGAAACCATTCCCAGATGGCAGACCGTCATCATCCGTACTCGCCACCCTGATATCGAAGCCCGGGGTTCCGATGCGGTTACTCTCAAACCTTTCGCCAAGATCGGATGTTGAAACACCGCTTGCATTCGCACTGTTCGGCGTCGGGTTGCGCGAGCCTAAAAACGGGAACGCTGCAATCGCGTCGCTATCCACGCCTGCAACGACATTCACTTTCGACCCTCCAGAGAAGCCTTCGCCCGTATCACCGCCCCCGCCGCCTATGTCTGTCAGGCCTTCAAAGCCTGTGAAATCCCCTGGCGTGCCGCCGTCCGCCACAAAGACGGAGAAAGCCAAGAGCGCGTCCAGCGACGCGCCAGAGAATGCACCGGACAGACGCCCCGCCGATTGAAGGTCATTAATGTTGGATAGGATCACAGATATATCACCCGTGAAGTCAGCGATCATACCGCCATCAATGATGAATTGTAGGAAGACCGTGATTGCATCCGAATAAGACTGCACGACTGTGTCTGACAGTCCAAGGGCAAGAAAGCCGCGGAACGTAGCGACATTGCCGCCATCATTGATGAAGGTCACAAAATCGAGCAGGACACTGCGCTGCGACGCTAACGCCGTTTGTAGCTGCCCTGAACTCTCAAGCGCTTGGATCAAGGTGACAATCGACGCCACATCACCGTTAAAGCCGCTGAGGTCTCCACCTTCGAACACAAAGCTGAGCAATGTGTTGATCGTAGCAACATAGCTCGTCACCGTTGCCGCATCGAAGCCGAGCGCGATGAACCCATCAAACGCCGCGGGATCACCCCCGCCTGTTACAAATGTCACGAACTGAAGCAGTATCGCCCGCTGGGTCACAAACTCATCATCCAACCGGCCTGCGGCTTCGAGAATTTGAATAGTTCGAATAATGTCCGCAATATCACCGTCGAAGTTGGCGAATGTTCCGCCCATGGCGTAAACGCTTAAGAGGCTGGACACAGACGTCGAAAATTGTGCGACGGCCGCATCGGACAGGCCTGCACTGTAGAAGCCAAGGAAGTCAGCAGCTGCGTTTCCGGCCCGGACGAAAGCGGCGAATTCCAACAGGACAGCGCGGCGGTCTGGTAAACCAGTGACAAGCGCATCGGCTTGTTCCAACTCGGTAATAAAGCGCGCCAATGTCGCGGCATCCACATCAAACCCAGCGGTATTACCGCCGTTGAACAAGAATGTCAGATAGGTCTGTAATGTTGTGGTATATTCAGTGATAAGCGCTTCGGACAAACCGAATTCATCAAAACGATCAAAATCAGCAGGTGAACCACCGCCGACAAGGAAATTGGCATAAGCCCGCAACACATTCGCTTGCGTCCCAAATAACGTGTCTAATTGCCCCGCACTAGCCAGCAAACGGATATAACGAGCGACCAAATCCTGATTAACGCCGTCGAAATCAACGGGTGATCCGCCGCCGCGAACAAAGGCAACAAAATTGGTCAAGGTCGCCTGATAAATTGCAATAATATCTGCATCCAATTGAACACTACTAAAAATAAAGGTCGACGGGTCTCCACCGCCTCTCAGGAACGCAAGATATTCCGCCACGAGGACCTGTTGTGACGCGCCCAAACGATCAAGCCCTTGGACCGATTGTAAATAATCAAGATAGGCTTGAATATCCAAACCGCCGAGGGCGCTAAAATCGGCAGGTGATCCGCCCGTAGAGAGAAGTTCAAGATAGCTTGTAATTAGGGCTGTGTAGGCACTTTGGAACTCTGCAATCCGTCCACCGCTCGCCAAATAACGCAAATATGTATCGATAATTGCCGGAGAGCTGCCTTGAAAGGCCGCCCCGCTTCCAAGCCGTGAGGCCAAGGCACTTTGAAATCCGATCAATGTTTCAAGGTCGCGGGGCAAGGCCGGCGCGGAGACATCAAACACGCCTTGCTGCACCGCATCAAAGGAGCGGCCCGCCGAAATAATATCAGATGATGCGCCCAGTGCGGCGAGCGCTTCGCCCAGTACAACGGGAAGTCCATTGAGCGCAGCGGCGCTCACGCCATTGCCGCGCAAGTTGACAACAGACGTCACCACTTGCGGACCTGCGGCGACCATACGCGAGAGGTTCCCACCTTGACTTTGCCACGCCTGGCCTGCTGTGAATGCGCGGTTTTCGCGGCCATTATTGACTCGGGTTGAACCGCTGAAAACATGGCTGCGAATGGCGCCATTCGTCACGGTGAGCGCCGAACCACCTTCAACCGTCACTGTCGTTGTACCGGAGACAATGGTAAGCGGAAGAGATCGCCCTAAAACCGTTACGTTCCCAGTTATAACCCTGACTTCACGGTCCCCCGTGATGACGTAATTAGCTTCGCCGACGAAACTTATGACGGAGCCATCATCAAACCGAATTTGAGTTGTCGCGCCCGCCGGCTGTGTCTTTGGCGTGTTGTACGAGACGTTAGCGCCAGACCCGATAATGGTTGGAGCGGCGAGAGCCGGAGACGACACTACGGCCAGAGCGGCGGCGGATGTGAGGAAGAGACGACGTAAGGACATGGCAAATAACTCCGTGGAAAGGCGAGCGGAACAGGGATTAGGGATCAAAATTCGCGGCGTAAGCCGACGCTGACAACGGCGCGGTCATAATCATTGATCGCGAAATTCGACCAATTCCGTGTGTAGGTCACTTGGGGCCGCAGGAAGGTTTTATCGTCGAGGACACGGACTTTTACGCCAAAGCTGACGTCGAGCTGTTCATCTTGACGTTCTTCTAAAAAGAGCGGGTCCGGCGCATCATAAGGACGGATTTGACCCGTGATGCCGCCGACAAGGCTAACGCGGTCGCCAAGACGTTTTTCACCGCTGACGCTCAGCCGGAAGTAATCAAATGACAAGTGATCCGTTAACGCGCTTTTCGTTTCTTCGTGGCCCGCCGCTGCAGCGACCACAACTCTACGGGTCGCAAAAGAGGCGCCCACGCCGTATCGCTCTGCATCTCGCAGAGGATCATTTTTGAAATCGAGGTCAAAATATTCGGCCGACACACTCAAGGCCCGGCCCTGATTAAGAGCTTTGGTATATTGCCCAATTGCCCCCAGTGACGTTCGGAAGCTATTGCCGCCTAGCCAGAATTGTTGCGCCTGACCCGAGGCAGAGACAACATCACGGTTTGCGAGTGTATGGCCAACACCCGCCGTCCCCGTCAGGCTGCCCTGATCAAAATTTTGGTTCTCAAAATTATCTCGATAATTGCCGAGCACAGAGCCAAACACCCGGGACTGCCGGTTGATGGCTTTAACACCGGACACGCCCGCGACTGCGTCAACAAATCCGCTTTCGGTTTCCCGCGCATTCGCGCCAAGTGTCCCGGCCCCAAAGGCGGCGAACAATGGAATCACAAGCTGCGTCTCATCCGTCGCGGCATTGATATTACTATCCCAACCGCCCTTGAGATCAACGAAACCTGAGACCGAACTTTTACCGTCAATCTGCTGACTGTAATCGCGTACAAGCCGATCAAATCGTTGCCGCACTGGGTCTGGAAGTGACGGGTCCGATACGACGGTATCGAACTGCGCGCGGGCTGTATCGATATCCCCGGCCAGTGCATAGGCCCGGGCCAATTCTGCACGCGCTTGGGAATTATTCGGCTGGGCCGCGAGCACGCGCTGGAAAGCTAAAATCGCTTCCGTGTGACGCCCCGTATCCGCAGCGGCAAGGCCAAGCTGATAGTCAAAGGATGGATCTCCCGCTTGCGTATCCGCCATTTGCGCAAGAACCGCATAGGCCATTTGAGAGTTACCCTCGGCAATCAGCATTGACGCTTTTTCGAGGGCCTCTCCCTGACCGACTTGCGCCATGGCGAAATGCGAACTTCCGCAAACCAATGTCGTTGCCAGAATAACTCGGGATAATGTCTTCGATATTTTCAGGAACATGTCGTCCTCGCAAGCAATGGGATTAAGCGATTTATTGTGTAATATTTAAAAGGGTCGATGCCGGACTGTCCCGTTACAAACCTTGTTAGAAAAATAAATTTCGAGGCTGACTATCAGGAGGCTAAAACTATAACGGCCAGACCTTTATTGGACTGGCCGTTATTTATTATGCGCCCCGAATATGTGGGGGACTTAATCAGAGGCGCACAATAACTACGCGCAACCCGCTGTTGTCGAGAGAGACATCAGCACATCGCGGCGTGCTTTGGATCCGTAAAATTCAGCTTCGGCCGCGCTTCGGCGCAGTTCTTTCTGGCGCGCCATTTCGCCCGTGACCATACCCGCCATTGGGACCATACTCGCCATTCCTGATGCAACAGCCGCCTGGCCTATCGCCGCATTTGCAAGGGCTTCGTCAGTCAATCCCGTGGTATCGAGACCTAAATCCTCGGCGGCAGTCGCCATCATGACCGCTTCATTGGCCATCTGAGACGAAATTTCGTCGCAAGTCAGAAGGTTGTCGCCATCGCGGTTCGCTTGAGCGACAGCTGTTCTTTGGACCTTGTCGAGACGGCTATTTTCCTGCGCTGATGAAATCGCGTTTGAGGCCGCTTTTTGCATCGCGGCATTGGCGAGGCCACTTGCGCTACAGCCTGAAATTAGAATTGAAGCGAGGATCGGTAAAATTAAATGTTGGGTTTTCATGAGGCTCTCCATCGTGTGATGGAATGCTTTCATCATTAACCGTTACCATTGGCGTCATTAAATATGATGAGATTTAATGACAATGAATGTTACTTAACTAAGAGATTGGTAGAATAAACATAAATGTTGTTAAACCACCCTCTGACTCCACAGACAGCTCTCCCGCATGACGCAAGGCAATTGAACGGCACAGAGCTAAGCCGAGTCCGTGCCCTTTTCCTATCTGCGCATCGGGATGGCGGAAGAACGGAGTAAATATCTCTGTCTTAAGAGACTCGCTAATGACTGGACCTAAATTTGTGACGGATAATGTCACGTGCGCGCTATCACCAATCACAACGACATTGATCGGACTGCCGGTGGCGTATTTGATCGCATTATCCAAAAGATTGGACACGAGTCGCCCCAATTGTGATCGGTCGCCAGAGACCCTAATGTCAGTATCCACGGCCAACGTCATCGTGATGTTATTGGTTTCCGCGAGAGGTTCGAACAGATCAAAGACCTCAGTCACAAGGTCGCCAAAAGCGATGTCTGCAAAGTTACGGCGGTCACCCGCCTGCGCTTCAAGCGCAGAAATATCCAGTAACCCGTCCAGTAAAACAAGCGTGCGGCTAAGGTCCTGCCGCGCGGCCTCAATCGATTTCTGCCCATCGTTGCGCGCTTGGGCGAGCGAGGCATCCAGGCGAGCGAGCGGTGACCGGATTTCATGGGCGAGTTGATCTGTCAGGCGCTTGCGCAAGGTGAGCAAACGATGCAGGCGATCCAGCATCGTATTAATATGCACGCCCAGCTCATCGAGTTCGTCTGCGTTGGGACTCAACGCAATGCGCGTATCGAGATGACCTTGCGCAATGTTGTCAAATGTATCGATCAGGAGCTTAGTACGGCGGCGCAATCGCTCAATATGCCACCGCGTTAAAAGAAAAGACATTAAGGCCAAGATCAGAGCACCCGCGCCGATAGCAAACCCCAAAGTGCGGAGCGTGGCCGCGACCGCTCTTGTGTCCCGGCCCACAACAAGAACACGCTGCGAGCGCAACGGCGTTCCCCGGGCTAAAACGACGACATTTTCCTCTTTAACGACAAGTGGCCGCGTAAAATCAGACACAGTCCCGCCCAAGTTCCCGATGGTTCGGTCCGCATTATAAACAAGCTGATAATAGGGTGCGCCCGCTCTCGCGCTATTCAAGCTCACGCGCTGTATGATCGCGTCCTCCAAAGCTTGGGGTCCGTCTTCGGCATCCGTCAACACCAACGCCGCCATGTCGTCATTGATCTGATTGATCAATTCGGTGCGCAAAGCCTGTCTCGACATTAAAATGACCATCAAGCCGATCAAGACAAACGCAATGACAGGTGTCAGGCCTAGCCAGAGCGATAACTCGGTAAAAACGGAGCGGCGGCGCATCGTTATGGGCGGCTTATACTGGGGCCAAAGCGGTATCCGAGGCCGCGCTCTGTTATCAGGAGCTGGACATCGTGATCTCCGTCAATTTTCCGGCGAAGACGGGAGATATTGACATCTACAACATTAGTTCCCGGATCAAAATTCATGTTCCACACATCTCTCAGCAACATGTCCCGCGTGACAAGTTCGCCCGTATTTTGTGAAAAATATTCCAAAAGATCGAATTCTTTAGGGCTGAGCGCAATGTGCTGACCTGCACGGTGAACCGTTCTAGCTTTAATCCGAATTTCCAAATCACCAATCCGGCGCAAATCTGCGCGGCTTTGTGTTTGCCCCCGGCGATACAGAGCGCCGGCACGCGCGACTAATTCTTCTGGGTTGAAAGGCTTGGCGATATAATCATCGGCCCCGCGCTCATAGCCTTCAACACGGCTTTCCGTTTGCCCTAAGGCTGTCAGCATCAAGACAGGCGTCTGTACGCCTTTGGCCCGCAGCATCTCGACAATGTCCAAACCTTCCGCATCGGGCAACATGCGGTCAAACAAGAGCACATCAAAGTCACCCTCCTGCGCGTTACGAAGCCCGTCCGCGCCTGTCGCAACCGTTTTGACGGACCACCCCGCCTCTTCGAGCGTGAACGCAGCATAGCGCGCAAGCTCTTCAATATCTTCGACAACAAGAGCGTGGGGCGGACGGGACATATTGATCACCTTGCAAATACAAATGTATAAATCACCGCAAACCTATCGTGTCTCATCAATATTGATGTTGATAAGGACGGTCTACGCGACAAGAAACAGGATTCAAGAGATTCTGAATGGAGGTCATGAAAATGATTGCACAGACACGAGGCCTCGCAGCCATCACCCTGACAATTTTGTTGGGCGCCTGTTCCGAAGCGGATGTCATCGCGCCAGCAGAGCGCGCGCAGCTTCCGAGTGATCACCAGCAAATTTCCCAAGCAATTGTTCAAGGCTTCGCCGCGACGGCTGACGGCGACATGGCGGCACGAGATAATGCGGGTTCGCGTCTTAAAGCACTGAACGCCAAACCTCTGGCTGGAACATCCGACTTGATCGTGGAATGGACGGCGGCAGAGCCCAGCACGGCCCCGATGCGCGGCCGCGTGCGCGGTCCCGGTTACCGGGTCAATCAATTGGAGAGCGGACAAACCGATACGTTTGGCGAAATATTTTACGGCGTTGAAGAAGCGACTATTTCTGTCAGCGGAACCGGGCGCTACCGCGTCACAGTTTTGGATGACGACACCCGGCCGCCACTGTGTGACGCCGACACAATCTGCCGTTTCACCCCCGATGTCACAGCCCGCTACCAAGTCATTATTCGCAATGAAGGCGCGCCGGGACGATATGTTTTTGTCGCAGACTAACACCCTGCCGCTCTAACCGCCCCGTCGCCCGTCCGGTCTTACAAATCCTGTAATGTTGCGCCTAACAAGGTTTGTCATTGGCGCAGCCTTCATTGCGCCCCTACCCCTTTGGTCAATAATAATGACCAGAGGGCGATGAAATGGAGTGTGTCACGACTGATAATCAGGGACTGAGTGATCGACCAAACCTTTCTGCGTTGTCTATCCAAAATCGTCCTGCCCGCCCTAGTTCAAGGCGCCGAGACGAACGCCTAATGTCTGATATCCTTGAGACATGCGAAGCTGCCTTGTGCGCCGTCGATCAGGACCGAACCATCCAATTCTCCAATCCCGCATTCCAAAAATTATCGCGCCAGTGCCCCTCACTCGCGAACGCATCGCGCGTTGCGGGTTTAAACAAGCCGGAAAGCCTCGCGCTCAAACAGGCCATCCTTAAGACCCTAGACCATCAGTCGCCCCGCACTGTCTATATGCCGCTGACAGACGGGCATAATGGGATGAGCGTTTTGATTGCCCCACTCCCGAACGCGCCTCTTGCCCTGCTGACCGTTATCCCGTTGCAGAGCGGTAAAATAGATAAGTCTCAACTTCAGCAGTTTTTACGAACGAAATGGTCCTTATCTCGCCGCGAGGCCGAATGCGCGATCTTGCTCAGCCAAGGCAAACCCGCCAAGCGCATTGCCGAAGAACGGGGTGTATCGCTCCCGACGATCCGCACGCAGCTACAAGCCATCCGGGAAAAGTTAGGGGTTGAGAGCTCGCTTGAGGCCGCGGCGATGATTAGCCGCATTGTGCAGCCCCAGACATCTCAGCCAAAGTCATAAACCCGCGCAATCACTCCCCGACAATAATAAACGGTGCCCAAACACCGGGGTGACTGGCCTGCGGGGCTGAACTTGCCCGGAACGCGTTGATGGCGTTTTGTAGGGCGCGTTCCGGCGTTACGCCGCCGCGCATATTACGAACCGTTGCAATCGACAGAGCCTCGGCAGCGTCATCCCGAACGGGCCAATGCGACGCCATTAACACATCCGCGCCCGAGTAAATAAAGGCACTGGCAAGACCTGTAAGTCCTGCCGCATCAGCTTCACCGCCTGCGGCCGTATTACAGGCCGAAAGGATGACGAGGCCCACATCAAGATCAAGCTCCATCACCTCTGACATGGTCAACAGCCCGCCTGTACCATCCACATCAGGGGTCAAGACGAGCGCGGGTTCGGAGTTGGCATCTAATTCGCCCGCCACTAAACCATGGGTCGCCAAAGCTAGAACGGCTGTGTTCGAAAAATTAAGGCTTCGGAAACGCGCCTTAGTCGCATCAGAGCCAATCAAAAGCGTTACGTCATCAAAATCCAAGGCCCCTGACAAGGCCATCAACTCACGCTCAGCGCCGGGCAATGGCGGTAAGTCGGATACGGCGTCGGCATCTGCCGCACCGCGCAAGATATAGGCGTCAGCCCCAAACCTGGCGCCATCCGTTTCAGGGGCCAGCACAGGCGCACCAACACCGACGAATTTCCCGGACAAATTATTATTGGCCCGGTTGATGCCCCTCAAACTCGCCACCGTCCGAACCGCGAAGTGGTCAGCAAGATAGTCGCCATCAGAATTCAGCAAGAGGGACAGCGGGAGCGTCGAAATACGGCCGCCCTGTTGGGTCAATATCGTATCAACACCCAACAAGATGTTGGAAATATCAGGGGTAAATATCGCGTCATAAACGCGTCTCGCCTCGACCTCGGCATAGGCGGGATAAAGCCCATTCCCATCCGCTTGCGTTGACGTTCGCAACGCCGCAACGGCATCTCGCAATTCTTCTCGCGTCATATTGATGCGCGCTGATGCAACCTTAGCGCGGCTCACAACCATCACGACAGGAATATCGCTATGAATCAAAAGAACAGCTTGGTTTGGCGACAGTTGTTGACGCAAGACCGTCAGACTTGTTCGCGCTTCATAGCCTAAACTCACCGCGTCTAATTGTTCTACCACCGCCTGAATATCTGCGTCCAGACGGCCGCGTTTTTCCACGCGGGCCGCTCGGTCCTCTGCTGAAATCGCCTGCTCCCCAAACTGGTCTAACCGTAAGCGTGATCGCTCACGGTTTAGGCTATCGCGACGCCTTAATAGATCTGCGACTCTCGGGTCATCAGCCAATTCGCGTTCACGCGATAGTCGCGTCGCATAACCAACGCCATCCGCGAAAAGTGACTGTAGACCATCGAAAACAGCGTCGTCATTGCCCGCAGAAACGGCAATATTAACGACGTTTACTAAGGCCGCACGACGCTGTGCAGTCATACCTTGTCCGAACGAGAAGACACCGTCGATATTTGAGCTTGGAAAAACACTCAACAAAGCTGTCGCCTCGGTCAAAATTTCACCCGCCGTTTCAGGTGTCGTCCGCGCGTCGAATTCCAGCTGACGCAGCTTCGCACTTGTTAGAATGGGCCGCATGTCCTGACTGTCAGCAACTTGTAGTGACGCGGCAATGTCTCGGTCAATGCCTGCCCCTTTTTCAAATTGCCCTGAGGCTCTATAATGTCGGGACATGGCTAACATGCCATAGATACGCCCTTGCGCCGCCAAAGGCCCATCTTGATGGGTTTCTAGACGCTCTGATAAAAGCGTATACGCATCATCATGTCGCCCACCTGCGTCATAAGCCTCTGCCAATGTACGAATATATTCGTCAAACATGATCGAGTTTTGCGGCACATAATCCTTGGCCGTCTCAAACGCCCGTTCCGCCATGTGGATGGCTTCACGCGTCTCGCCGAGCGCAAGAAGGGCTTGGGACAAGGCCGCATAGGTTACAGGCAAGTTCGGCTGTGAGCCGCCGGCATCACGGATCAACTCCAAATTACTCTGCAGCACAAGACGGCTGCGCGCATAGGCGCCGCGGCTGAGTAGGCTTTTGGCATAACCTGAGCGCATACGGGTCAGCAGAACGCTCTTCGTTCCGTCTTGAGCGGTCGCGTCCGCAATGCCTTTTTCATATAAAAGCTCCCCTTCCATATACCGACCGGACCGAACCAAATGTCCGGCATAGAGTTCTAAATAATCCAGCTCGGATAGATCCCGAACTCTTCCCTTCCCGATCAATGATTCATAGGCCGTTTTAAAATGCTCGCCCGCAAGATCCACTTCACCCCGTAAGTTATGGTAACCTGCCAATGTGACATGGTAGGTTGCGAGGAAATATGTGTCGTTTGGAAACAACGGCTCTAAGTTTTTCTTAAGCTCTAAAAGGAGCGCGGCCGCCGCTTCAAATTCGCCTTTCTGGGCGAGGACATCGACCCTGTTCTGCATGCGCGTCGATAGGTTTGCAGCATCGGTATAATGCTCATACCCAAGGCGGGATTCACCAATATCCGCGCGTTGTGAGTAGGTTGCTGAAATTGGATCATAGACAATGGTGAAATAAACGACTTCCATATTACCATTGGCGGACGTTAAAAACCGTGACCGCGGGTGATGCGCCGCTTCCATCGCTGAAAAATATCGGTTGGATGTTTCAACGATAACGGGGGCTTCAGCCGTGCGCAGGATCGCTAACAATTCGTAGAATACCCCGATGGCTGTCTCGCGCGCCTCAACACTGGGAACAACGCCCGCCGCAACCAAAACCCGCGCAGGGTCGCGTTCATACTCGCCTTGCCACTTCGGCATTACCATCATCATCCGCTGTCCAGATTGTGTGTCGGAGACAATCGCTGGCGTAAACGGCGATGGGTTGGCGATGGCCGCGTCGAAATGCACTTTGGCGGACGTCAGATCATCCATCCGTAGAAACGCTTCGCCAAGATTGGCATGCAATCTGTAACGATGATCAAGGGTATGAGTGGTGTCAGATTTTTTGATCCTGTCCAAGGCCTGTTGAAAGAATGGTATCGCGAGTTGCGGGTCGCCCGCAATAACATGTGCGACCCCCATGTTATTTTGCGCGACAGCGGTCCAATCGCCTTGATTGCCATAAGCCGCTTCGGTCAGGTCGAGCTGTTCTTGATGGAGAGCGATCATACGGTCCGCTTCATCAAGCCAGTTAAAGCTCTGCAATTCATCGCGCACATCTATCAGGCGTGCATTAGCAAGGCTCTCTTCGGCAATGTCAAAGCTCGCAAGCTCAACGGGATTATGGCTCTCTTGAGGACCGCAGGCCATAAGGACCGTGCTCAGCGCAATCATTACAAACAGCGAAAATATGCGCCTCATCATTCCACCCCGTTTCACTCAATCACCTTTCAAAACCTGCTTGAAAATGGCCGGTCGCAACGAACGTCGGATACGCGCAAGACACATAACGACGCCGCTCAAAAACCCGTTTTCGAGTTAGCCAGCCGCAATATAATCACGCATGGCCGCCGCTTCATTTTCGGCTTGGGCGATCTTGCGCTTCACGACATCCCCGATTGAAATCAATCCCAGAATAGTCTCGCCGTCCAGTACAGGAACATGACGAATACGGGAATTGGTCATGACTTCCATCACGTCATCAACGCTGGCAGCGGGATCAACACTCAGCACATTTTTTGTCATAGATTTCGTGACAGATTCGTCGCGAAAGCCTGTTTCTTGTGACAGAGACCGCCGGATAATATCGCGTTCTGACAAAATTCCATCCAGTTTGCCGTCTTGATCCGTGATGAGGACGACGCCGATATTCTTATCATTCAACACCGCAATAGCTTCGCGAAGCTTTGCACTATTCGGAACCGTGTAAATGTCAGGACCTTTTTGGCTCAGTATATCTTTGACGCTCATATAATTCTCCCTCCTGATCGATTACCACAATCCGGGCACCCTGTCTAAGGCCCGCCGATGAGCCACACCGCGCGCTCTTTACAGAGAGGACCATAACGGCTGAGCACAGGCCGCCTGACGGGCTTGCGTTCTGTCAGTCACCCCTTAGGGAGCGCGCATGTTATCGATTACTGATCTTGATTATGCCGTGCAGGGACGTCCCCTATTCACGAAAGCCAGTGCGCAAATTGCGGCAGGCTGGAAGGTTGGTTTGATTGGGCGAAACGGCACGGGGAAATCGACTCTCCTACGTCTCATCCGCGAAGAAGTTGAAAACCCCACCAGTGACGCCTCAATCCGGTTGAATAAAAACGCCCGCCTTGGCTGGGTCGCGCAAGAGGTTGAGGCCTCGGACGAGACGATCATGGAAGTCGTCCTCGCGGCCGATCAAGAACGTCATAAACTCATGGCTGAGAGCGAGACAGAAACTGATCCAGACAAGCTCGGCGAAATATATGAACGCCTAACGGATATGGACGCGTGGAATGCCGATACGCGCGCGGCCATCGTGCTTATGGGTCTGGGCTTTAAGACCGAAGATTTTCACCGTGCGACGCGGGAGTTTTCTGGCGGTTGGCGAATGCGCGCGGCCATTGCCGGCGTATTGGTGTCAGAACCTGACGTCCTTCTCCTTGATGAGCCGACCAACTATCTCGACCTCGAAGGCGCGACTTGGCTCGAAGGCTATATTCGTAAATACCCGCACACGGTCATTATGGTCAGTCACGACCGTGAACTCTTGAACCGATCTGTCACCCACACGCTCGCGCTGGAACATCAACAACTGATGATCACCACAGGCGGCTATGATGATTGGATGACCTTGCGCGCCGCCAAGACTGCGCAATTGACCGCACAAAAAGTGAAACAAGACGCCGATAAAGCGCACCTGCAAGCTTTCGTGGACCGCTTTAAAGCCAAAGCCTCCAAAGCGCGCCAAGCACAGTCCCGCGTTAAACAGCTTGAGAAAATGCAGGAAATTGCGATCCCTATTGCGGAGCGCACGACGCCGTTTTCTTTCCCTGCCCCCAAAGGGAAACTGGCCCCGCCGATGTTGCAGTTAGAAAATGCGGATTTGGGTTATGGCGAAGACGCAAAAATCCTCTCCAAGGTCAATCTACGGCTAGACCCGGATGACCGCGTTGCCATCGTGGGGGCCAATGGCCAGGGTAAAACAACTTTGGTAAAATCCATCGCGCAACGTCTGCCGCTTATGACCGGACTGCGCAAAGCATCGAACAGCCTTCGCATTGGTTATTTTTCGCAAGATCAACTCGACGAGCTGACGGCAGGCGAAACGGTGCTGGATCACATCGTGCAAAAGCTACCGAAAGACACGCCGCATAGCAAAGCGCGCGGCGCAGCGGCGGCTATGGGTTTCCCGCATGAAAAAGTTGAGACCAATGTCGAAAAATTATCGGGCGGAGAAAAGGTCCGGCTTCTGCTGGGCCTGATGTCTATCGATAAGCCGCACGTCCTCATACTGGACGAGCCGACGTCTCACTTGGATATTGATAGCCGCGAAGCCTTGATTTACGCGCTCAATGACTTCCCCGGTGCGGTCTTGCTCATCACCCACGATGTCTATCTGGCGGAAGCCACGGCAGACCGCCTATGGCTCGTCAATAATGGCCGCGCGAAACGCTATGACGGTGATTTACGCGACTATAAGAAGTTGGTGATGCAGGCGGATCGGACTTAAATTAACGTCCGGTCTTCGCGTTGCGCGATCAGGTTGATTCAAGCTCAAACGTCAAACCAGCATGTTCACGCAGACGCGCGATTAACGCATCACCCATAAGTGCCGCTGGCGTCCAGAACCCGCCCGGCGTGTCGTCCGGGATGTCCTGCGCCAAACAGGCCGCCGCTTGCGCCAGCATTTTCGCCGTTGATCCGTAACCCGGATCACGGTCACCCGTCACGCGGCATTGCAACAGCTCACCCGCATTCGTTGTGCCCATGAAAACAAGATCAAACTCGCCGTTCAATTGCGCTTTTTCGCTTGGACCTTCACCGGGCTTGGGCAGCACAAATTTTTCGAGCGCCCAGCGGACGGGCGGGACAGCCAATCCGACGACAAAGCCGCCCATGCCCCATGACGTCGCGCGCGCAATGCGTTTTCCGCGCCCGCCCTTACCCGTAACAACCGCCTCTTCATACAGAAAGTGATCCCCATAGGCGGAACCGCTCAGCGCATTAGAACGGTGGACAACGCGCGTATTAATTGCAGCCATGACAAAGGGCGCCGTCCAACTGCCGTAAAGTTTGTCGTACGAGACGTTCACGTCGCGTTGGCGCGCCGAAAATCCGTGGTTCGGCGGACACAGGCTGTAGGGATCTTTGAGCTGCTTACGAAGGTCCGCATCGCCCGCAGCTTCTTTGACCATATTGATAATGCTGGCGACGGTCCCGCCGGACGGTCCGCCTTTCATTTTCACGACCCGCATATTGATTTTGTCCAGCGTCTGATCATGATTTTTCAGCGCGGCTTGCTGCAAAAAATGAACGCCCAAATCAGACGGAATAGAATCAAATCCACAGCAATGAACGATCAGAGCACCGGACGCTTTCGCAGTCTTTTCGTGCTGTTCCTGCATTTTACGGATCCATTGCGGTTCCCCGCTGAGATCACAATAATGCGTGCCCGACTCAGCGCAGGATTTGACCAGCGCGTCTCCATACAAAGCGTAAGGGCCGACCGTCGAAATCACGACTTTGGTTTGTGCGCACAGAGCGTCTAAAGCAGCGCTGTCGGTCGCGTCCGCCACGATGATCTCTAAATCTGAACGCCCGACCTCATCCCGCAGAGTTTCCAGTTTTACCTCAGACCGCCCGGCAATGGCCCACCGCAACGAACCATGGTTAAATTCCGTACTCATGTAGCGGGTCATAATCTGGCCGACGAAACTGGTCGCGCCGAACACAATAATGTCAAAAGATGATTGGGTCATAAGGGTCACTTTAACAATGGAGGGCGTTTATTCCCGCGCGTCAGCGCTCGCCTCACGCAATAATTTAAACTCTGATGTGGGTTTAATCGCGGGCCACTCTGCCGAATTCCCAAGCTGCCGCGTCATGTCGAGGAACAATTCAACATCCTGCGCTGCGCCGCGCAAGTCCCACTCACTGTCCCACGCATCATTTTGGTTATGGTAGCGGTTTTCAATATACCCGCGAACCCAAGCATCACCTGCCTCGCGGCCACCGTCTTTTAAATCAGACCCGCCCGCGATGCCCATAATCAATAGAACTGGAACACCGCGGCGCGCCATTGAAAAATGATCGGCGCGAAAGAATAGGCCGTTTTCGGGTAAGCCTTCCGGGGAAACCGTACGGCCTTGTGTTGCGGCGACCTCCGCCATTAACTCTTCCAACTCGCTTTGCCCCTCGCCCACTTGAATGACGTCATTGGCGGGTCCCGCTGTTTGCAAAATATCTAAGGTCAAGTTCGCGACCGTTGTCTCAAGCGGGTAGATCGGATTTTGCGCATAGGCTTCCGACCCGAGCAAACCGCTTTCTTCTGCCGTCCAGGCCGCGAAAACAACGGAGCGCTCCAAAGCAGGTTCTGCTTTTAAATTTCGGGCAATTTCCATCATCCCGGCCAAACCGAGCGCGTCATCATTGGCCCCCGGCATGACGGTACGGCCTTGATCATCGGGATCACCCAGACCGTAAGCATCCCAGTGACCGGAGAGCATAATCGTTTCATCCGGCCGCGTCGTGCCGGTAATTTTCCCAAGCACATTTTGGCTTTCAACCGTCTCGACAGAAAGGGCTAGTTCCGTATTAAACCGAAGGTCGCCCAAAGTGATCGCCGTGAAATCGCGTTGCCGTGCAGCGGTGCGGAGGTCTTCAAGCTCATAGCCCGCCTGCGATACCCATTGCTGCGCCATGTCTTGATGGAGCCAGCCTTGTAAATCAACGGATTGTTTAGCCGCGCCGCCAGACGCCACAGCGTAATTTTCGCCAGGTGACGACGCCGCGACATTCCAACCATATCCGGCGGCTTTTGGTTCGTGAATGACAAGTGCAGCAACCGCTCCCCGGCGTGCCGCTTCTTCGAACTTATACATCCAGCGGCCATAATAGGTCATTCGGCGTCCGCCAAAGACGCCGCTGACAGGATGATCGTCCGCCACGCCAAAATCAGGGTCATTGACCAAGAACAGCGCGACTTTGCCTGTTAAGTCCATATCGCCATAGTCGTCCCAATCCCGTTCTGGCGCGCTCGCGCCAAAGCCAACAAACACGATAGGGGCGCCTTCAATATCAATCACATCGCGGGGATTGGCCGAGCTGATTTCAATATCTTGTCCTTGCACCATCGGAATGGATATTCCGCCCATTGCGACGTTTAAAGACCGAACCTCTGTCACCGCAGAACGGTTAAGCGTGACGGGATCCGTCCACGCACCATCACGGCCGCCGGGTTCCAAGCCGAGCTGCGTAAACTGCGCAATCAGATACTCAACCGTTTTGGTTTCTCCGGCCGTGCCCGGCGCGCGGCCTTCGAATTCGTCTGACGCTAAAATTTTAACGATGTCCGACATGATCGCCGTATTAATCGACGACCCTGCTTCACTGACAGGGACCGTGTCTTCAACGCCGCCTTGCGAACAACCCAACAAAAGCAAGCTCGCGCTTACTGACAAAAACAGGGATTTGATCATTCCGGCAGTCCTTCGTCCGTTTAATTTGACGCGCCATAGCACAGTCGTGGCAAGGTGAACCCTGAATTTCTGGATCACAATGACCGAACACTGTTCACATCAGCCTTACTTAAAGACTGGACCGACAATTAGGAGCGTGCCATCGCGCGCTATTGCAAAAATAGGAAATTTCGCATTGTGTGCCCAGCAAAAGTAAATGACCCATTTGACCGCGGTTTCATCATTCCCATTGGGGGCGGTGAGCGAAAGGTCAAAACCTCCGCGATCCTCAACCGTTTCATCGAACTTTGTGGCGGCAAAGACGCACGGATCGCAATTATTCCAACTGCGTCACGCCTGACGGATACTGGTGATCGTTATAAAGAAGTTTTCACCGAAATCGGCGTGCAAAGCGCCGATATCGTCACGCTGGATGATCGCAAAGATTGCGAAGACATGATCAAACTGGCCAAGTTAGACAATGCCACTGGTATATTCATGACGGGCGGCGACCAATTACGGCTTGCGACCATCATTGGCGGCACGTCTGTGGCAAAACTCATGCGCAGAGCCAATTCCGAAGGCGTCCATATCGCGGGCACGTCCGCAGGCGCGGCCTTTATTCCCGAACATATGATTGCGTTTGGCCGCGGGGGCGCAACGCCCAAAAGTGGCCTGGCGACGCTGGCTCCCGGATTAGGCTTGACGAACAAGGTCATTATCGACCAACATTTTCGCGAACGGGGTCGTTTGGGCCGGCTGTTATCCGCCCTAGCCTATAACCCGTTTGCGATTGGCCTCGGCGTTGATGAGGACACGGCCGCTTTTATTGGTCCGGATGATGTGATCGAAGTGTTGGGGAACGGTGGATTAACAGTCATCGACCCGACAGATTTGCAGCATTCGTCCATGGCGGACGTGGGGCAAGGGAAACCTGTTTGCCTCATCGGCATTAGGCTGCATATATTACTGGCTGGAGGGCGCTATGATCTCTCCACGCGAGAAGCGAGTCCCGCATCCGGATAAATATCCGGACCAAGCGGGCATTGGGAGACACGAATGGAAATTCTTGAAACGTCCGTCTACAAAGGGCCAAATGTTTACGCCCTGTTTCCCGTCATCCGCCACAAAATTGATATTGGTGTTTTAGAAGACTGGCCGACCGGACGCCTCGGGGAAAACTTCATCGATCCGCTCATTGCGGCCTTGCCCAGCCTGCACGAACATGGATGTTCCTACGGCGAACCGGGCGGTTTTATCCGGCGTCTGCGCGAAGATGAAGGCACATGGTTTGGCCACGTCTGGGAACATGTCGCGATTGAAATTCAGAACATTGCCGGAGCCGACGTGACCTTCGGCAAGACCCGCAGCGCGGACGCGCCCGGCGTTTACGACATGGTTTTCGAATTTGAAGAACAACGCGTCGGGCTGGAGGCCTCGGATCTCGCTCTAAAATTCCTGACGTCCCTTCTGCCCGATGACCTCGTCGAGCCTGACAACCGGATTGAAGACTTTGACTTTGCGGAGGAGCTTGAGAGCTTCATTCGTAGCGCGCAAAGATTGGCGCTTGGACCGAGCACAGCCTCTCTCGTTAAAGCCGCACAAGACCGCGACATCCCTTATATGCGGCTGAATAATTACAGCCTAATTCAACTGGGTCACGGCCGCTACCAAAAACGGATTCAGGCGACGATCACAAGCGAGACGAATTATATCTCTGTGGAGCTCGCCTCAGACAAAGATGAAACCAACCGCATTTTGGCCGACCTCGGGCTGCCGGTTCCGCGTCAAATTCTTGTTCGTAGCCGTAATGACGCGCTGCGCGCGGCCAAAAGGCTCGGTTATCCGGTCGTTGTCAAACCGCTGGACGGTAATCACGGGCGCGGCATTTCAATTGAACTTGAAGAAGATGAGCACATTCTTGAAGGCTTTGATTTTGCCAAAGAGCACAGCAAAAGCCGCAGCATCATTGTCGAGACCTTCGTCAAAGGGTTCGATCACCGTATGCTGGTCGTCAATGACGACCTTGTCGCTGTTTCGAAACGCGTTCCGGGCCATGTCGTCGGTGACGGTAAAAGTACAATTACGGAACTCGTCGATGACGTGAATTCCGATCCGCGCCGCGGGGTAGGACACGAGAAAGCGCTGACCCGTCTTGAACTCGACACCAAAGCGCTCGAACATTTGGAAGAACTTAGCTACACGCCGGACACGGTTCTGAGTGATGGCGAGACTGTCTATTTACGCTCCACCGCAAACCTTTCAACGGGCGGCACAGCGATTGACGTCACTGACATCGTCCACCCCGATAACCGCGACATGGCAGTCCGAGCCGTCAAAGCGATTGGCCTCGACATTGGCGGCGTTGATTTCATCTCTGCCGATATTTCCCAGTCTTATAAAGATAATGGCGCTGCGATTTGCGAAATTAACGCCGCGCCGGGCTTTCGTATGCACGTTTCCCCGTCAGAGGGGAAATCTCGCGATGTTGCGGGCGCCGTGATGAACATGCTGTTCCCGGAGAACTCTCCCGCCCGCATCCCAATGATCTCCATCACTGGAACCAATGGCAAAACAACCACCGCCCGTATGATTTCTCATATCTGTAAAATGAGCGGTAATAACGTCGGGCTCGCCACGACGGACGGTGTTTACATTAACGGCAACCTGACGGTTAAAGGCGACCTGACCGGACCCATGTCAGCGCAGATGGTTCTGCGTGATCCCACCGTTGATGTGGCCGTCTTGGAAACAGCGCGCGGCGGAATGGTTCGCAGCGGCATGGGATACCGCCATTGCGACATCGGCGCGGTGCTAAACATCTCCGCCGATCACTTGGGCCTCAAGGGCGTCGATACGCTCGAAGATATGGCGCGCGTCAAACGGCTCGTCGTCGAAATCGCGCGCGATACAGCCGTCTTGAATGCTGACGATGAACATTGCCTCAAAATGGCAGAGCACACGCCAGCCAAAAATATTTGTTACGTCACCATGCACGCGACGCACCCGCTTGTGAAAGAACATATCCGGGTTGGCGGGCGCGCCGTGGTGTTGGAGCAAGGCATCAACGGCCACATGATCACCATCTATGACAAGAGCGCGCACATCCCGCTGATGTGGACGCATCTGATCCCCGCGACCATGGAAGGGCGCGCGATGCATAATGTGAATAATGCCATGTTCGCGGCGGGCATCGCGTTTAGCATGGGCAAGAGCTTAGAAGACATCCGCCTCGGCCTATCCTCCTTCACAACCAGCTTTAGCCAAGCGCCAGGTCGGATGAATGTGTTCGACGAACATCCGTTCAAAGTCATCTTGGATTACGGGCACAATCCAGCGGCCTTCTCAGCCATGACGAACCTTGTCGATCAGCTGTCACCAGCCGGCAAACGCATTGGCGTTTTTGCGCTTCCGGGGGATCGCCGAGATGAGGACATTGTTGAAACGGCGCGTATTATTGCAGGTCACTATGATCATTATATCTGCAAGCGGGATGATAAGTTACGCGGACGCGGACCCGAAGAAGTCCCCAATATGATGAAAGCCGCTTTGCTGGACAATGGTGTCTCCGAAGCTGACATCAGCGTTATTCCCGCCGAAGAAGAAGCCGTCGAAGCCGCACTGAATATGGCGGAAGCAGGCGACTTAGTCGTCATTTTTGGCGATGAAATTTCGCGTTGCTGGAAACAAATCATCTATTTCAACCGTCCCAATAACTCCAATCCGGGCTATGAAGAGGTGGAGTCAAACAGTGCTGGCGAAGCGAGATCATCCGGCACTTATGAGACGGCCAGCAATGGCCCTGATCAAGACGATTATACGGATGAACAATCCATTGCTGTCAGCCTAGAAGGCATGAAGCTGGTCCGTGATAAACGCGGCGTTCGGCTCGCCAGTGAACCAGAAGAATCCGACTGAGATCTGTCATGACGTTGACGGACTCACGGCGGCTGACAGGGCCCAATCTCCATCTGGACGGTCCGGGCGCCGCTGCTGAAGTCAGTGTGGCCGATGAGATTAAGGCGCAAGCGATCACGTTATGGACCACCCACGTCCGCACGCTCCTCACGGCCGTTGGTTGGGGCAACGAAACGGTTGTCACGCGCCTCTATAATGGCGGCGCAACACTTGCGATTACCGCTCCGATTGACAGGCTTTACGCCGCAACCGAAGTTGTCGAGGCCGCGTGGGAGTATGTGCAAGCCAAAATGAGCGGCGGTCCTCTCCCTGACTTTGACGTCACTGTAGAAAATTTAAAAGGCGAAATCGCGGATGAACACGATCCAGCCTTATGCGCATTATCACACTCCGCAGACACCAAAAACGTATCCTGCCTATCCGATGATGAACTCATTACATTGGGAATTGGCGCGGGAAGTCAAAGCTGGCCCCGCGATAAAACACCCTCACCCGATCAAGTCAACTGGACCGCAATTTCAGACGTGCCCGTTGCATTCGTCACGGGCACGAATGGGAAATCCACGACCGTTCGGATCGCCGCGGCGATTGGCGCCGCTGCAAAGCTGACCGTTGGGTTTTCAACGAGCGATTGGGTTAAAGTCGGCGAAGATGAAATTGCGACGGGTGATTATTCCGGCCCCGAAGGGGCGCGGCTCGCTATGCGCGACACACGCGTCGACATGGCGATTATTGAGACCGCACGCGGCGGACTATTACGGCGCGGCCTGCCGCTGCCAAAAACCGCCGCTTGCCTTATCACCAACATCGCGTCCGATCATTTGGGCGAATATGGCATCCACGATGTTGAAGCCCTGGCGGACACGAAGTTTACGGTTTCCAAAGCCGTAAAACACAGCGGTATTCTCATCCTCAATGCCGATGATGACCGCCTGAAATGCCGGGGCCGAAATTTCGCGGGCGAAGTCGCATGGTATGGTCTGTCGCTTAATCCGTCTGATATCCCGACCAAAGGCTACGCCGCCTTTATCCGTGATGACCAGTTCGCAGTTTCTAAGGACAGCGACGTGACATTGATTTCGCCCATCAAAGATTTTGCGCCCGCTTTGGGCGGCGCGGCGACCTATAATATCTCCAATGCGCTTGGCGCGGTTCTTCTGATGCGTGTCCTCGGAGTCGATCCGGATTCTATCCGCCGCGGGCTTTTGACTTTCGAGAGCACGATTGAGGATAATCCCGGACGGGGCAACTTTATGGATATTGGCGGCGTCAAAGTCCTGCTCGACTTCGCCCATAATCCGCATGGTCTCTTGGCGCTGACGGACGCGCTCAATAATATCCCGGCCCAACGGCGACTCTATCTCTGCGGACAGGGCGGAGACCGAAGTGATGATGACATCTACCAGATGACGAAAGTCATCCGGGAATCCGAACCCGACGCGATCATCGTCAAAGAAATCAAAACAAAATTACGAGGCCGACAGCCCGGAGAACTCCCCGCCCTCATCCGTCAATATTTAGCGGATATGGATTACACGGGGGACCGGGTCATAGACGCCACCTCCGAACTCGACGCCGTCATTAAAGCCTTCGAATGGGCCAAACCCGGCGACCTCCTCGTCCTGCTTATTCATGCCAACCGGAAAAAGACTTTAGCGCTGCTCCAGAAGTTAAAGGACGAGGACTGGCAGGCGGGGGAGAACGTTAGTCCTTAGAATGTGGCTTATATCTTACCATTTAAGTCTAAATCTTGGTGCGAGTATTAGAATAGCTTAAACGACCGATATAAAGTTTGGCTGAATTACAATTTCCGCCCAAGGTTTGTCGACGACCAACGCCGTTAGCTCTCCACCCATTCCTGCTCCGGTATCCACGCATATACGGTTAGATTTTACAATCGGTCTATCGTGGGGCGTATGACCATGAACGACGCCTATGCCAAAATCATGGTCGCTCTCTAAAAAGCGTTTTCGTATCCACAACATATCTTTTTCAATTTGTTCTGAAATTGGCACGTCTGGATTGAGGCCTGCATGCACACATATGATATCTTCTAATTGATAGCTCGTTAGAAGCTTATTCAACCAGTCAACTCTGTCTTTGCCCAAGGATTCTCTCAACAAGTCAGGATCGTACCCGTTTGTAAAAATATCATAACCTAATGATTTCAGGGTGACTTCACCTCCTGCTGACATCCAATTGTTCCAAACATACCTTTCATCGGATTTCGTAGCGTCTATGAGTAACTGCTCGTGGTTTCCTTTTAGATACACGCTAGAAAACTTAGCTAATCCTTTCATGGCTAAGTCAATCACTTTCAAACTATCAGGCCCGCGATCTATGTAATCGCCCAAAAAGATAATTCTTCCAGATAAGTTTGTTGACTTCCACTCATGCCGACTCTCGATTGCCGCCAGTAAACGGTCAAGCATATCGGCTTGTCCGTGGATGTCGCCAACTATGTAATTTACTGTTTTCAAAAAAGTGACTTACCTAAGGCTCTGGTTCGAACACCCGCACCACTTTACCCATCTTCGTCGAGATCGCGGCGCGTTTCATGCCTTCGGAATTATAGGGCATGATGATGGTGCCGTTGCGGTCGATGGCAATGACGCCGCCGTCACCGCCGAAGGTTTTGACCTTATCCAAAGTGGCGCGCGCGGCAGCATTTAACTCCGCACCGCCATAGCGTATTTGCGCGGCAATATCATGCGCGGCGCAGGCGCGAATGAACGGCTCGCCGTGGCCCGTGCAGGAGATGGCGACCTGATCATCGGCCCATGTGCCAACCCCGATGAGCGGCGTATCACCGACGCGGCCAGGACGTTTATTGAAAATCCCGCCTGTTGATGTCGCCGCGGCCAGTTCGCCGCTCAGGTCCAACGCCACAGCGCCCACTGTGCCGTGGTCAGCGTTCTCTGCGCCTGATCCGTGGCCTTCATGTTCTGTGTAATAAGCATCTGGATCATCGACACTCTCTAGCCCGCTCGCGAGCGCGAAGTCGCGGGCCCCTGCGCTTGTCATCATCACATGCCGACCATCGTCGAGAATGAGGCGCGCGGCGCGCACCGGACTGACCATGTTCTGAATAGCGGAGACGGCTCCGGCGGCTTGCGTCGCGCCGTCCATGATACTGGCGTCGAGTTCGAACAATCCGTCCGTGTTGGGCGCGGCCCCTTTGCCGGCCACATAGAGACCCGAGATTTCGAGTTGTTCGACCATCAATGTGACCACGTCGAGCGCGCAATCGCCTGCCTTCAAACGCTCCTCACCCAAGCTGAGTAATTCGCGCATGTGGCGTTTTTGAACCGTATAGTCCGTGCCCGGCTGAGCGCCTGCGCCGCCATGAATGACCAATGCATGTGTCATGAAAAACCTTGAAATCAGAATGAAGGCCGAGCAGCATTCAACATAGACTGCTTCGCCGAACCCAACCCTAATGACACATGTCCGTAGCCGCGCGATATCTAAAAATCAGGTCTGATCAGGTCCAAGACCCGCGCGCAGACTGACGGATCATTCGAACTCGCCTTTCACTCTTCCGTTGGGAGTATCCGGATGTCCAGAGCGCGGTCATCATCAAAGACCGTTGCGGCTAAATCACGAATATCCTCAACCCGCATCGATGCGTAGTCATCAGACCGACTTCGGTGAGACATGAGGCCAAGACGATCGCTGTGGGCATCGGCAAGCACATTCATCCAATAGCCATTAGTTTTTGTGTTACTGTCGAGCCGTTCCATAATGGGTTTCAAGGCGCGGCCAAATTCATCGTCATCAATCGTGCCTGACGCCATATCAGCTGCAATCGCTCGGACCTTATCGGCCATTGCGTCTACATCTTCAGGCTTCAGCGTCAGGACCGCGACAACATAGCCGAAACCGTCAAAGACTGTGCTCGCATGACTGCCTGCGCCAGGAGAGTAGGTTGTCGCCTCCCCTTCGCGGATTTCTTTGACCAGACGGTTTCGCAGCACGGAGCGGAGAACCGAGAGCTGCCGCGTATAGCGCGGGTTCATCCCGTCATCCGCGGGCCAATAAATCCGCAGTTGGGCTTGCGTATCATCGCCTTTGTGGCGGTAGATCGTCGGACCATCACCCGGCGTCCCAAAGCGGACTTGCCGCATCGCCGCGACTGACGGGCTATCGGCCGCATCCACGGCGCGCCTGACCGGGAGAGCGCCTAACGTCTGCGCCACAATATCAATCGCTGCGCTCGCCTCAATGTCGCCAACAATCGTGACTTCAACGGGACCACTTTCAAATTGAGGACGAAGCCAGGTTTCAATATCGCTAAGTTCAGGGGCGTAGAATTGCGCTTCATTCTCAAACCCGAAACGCGTGTCGCCGCCATACACACGGCGCATAACATGTTTGGAGAACACTCCGTCGATGTTGGTATCGTGGCGAGGGTACCAGGCTTTCAACTTGTCGATATGGTTTGTCCGAGCGCGCTCGATAAAGGCCTGCGCGCTCAGCTGCGCGCCGAAAATTTGAAACTGACGCAATAAATCATCGGGAACAGTCAAGGTCGAGAAAGAAAACGTATCGTCGTCAGCGCGAGCTCTAAAAGCGTTTGACGTCACAAGACGCCCCGCCAGTAATCTGCGCAATTCTTCAGGTGAATGCGCTTCAAGGCCGCTGTCCTTGATCAGCGATAAAGCCATACGGCGCATGCCTTCATCGCGCGCGGGAGCCGACAAAACCCCATCGCCAAAATCAACTTTGACTAAAACCCGGTCATCTTGGAAATCAGTTCGCTTAAAAGCCAATGTGACATTGTTTTCAAATTTGATGAGGCGCGCTTCAACGTCCTCGATCACCGTGTCGGAGACTATAGTTCCGGGGGTTCCAAAATCCTGGTAGGCGAATGGCGCGTCTTCCGTCATATCCGGCGCGGACACAGAGGCCGCTCGATTGTCTGACAAAACGTCTTTGATTGCCGCTTCCGCTGATGTTGGCGCTTTTGAAGTCTGCATAAAAACTGACAGATCATCGACATCGCCCCATGCTTTGCGCAGCTCCCCATTCACGGCCTCTAATGTGAGCGTCGGGCGGATCGCTTCGAACCGGTCTTTGTCCTGAGCCGGATGGGTGAAAACGCGGTCTGTCTCAAATGTTGACATCAGCGATCCCGTAAGCCCGCCCGTGCGGGATGTTGTCGCGCGTGTGTCCGCGCCCTCAGCCCTCGCGTTAACCGACGCCTCATAACGCGCCAAATGGGCATCAAATTCCGATTGCGTAAACCCGTACTGCAAGGCGCGGCGCAGTTCTGTATCTAGTCCGCGTAAGGCCATCTCCCAGTTTTCCGGTTGCGTGTAAGCGAGAAAAGACGACCCTTCCGTCAAATCAAACGTGGAATGCCGGCCCATGCTCGCGCTGACGAAAGGCCGATCAACGGCCTCGGCGACATCCCGCATCCGGTAGGACATCATCCCAAATGCCAAACTTTGTAATGTCAAATCGCGGCGCCGTTCCGTTGTGTCTTCATACTCCACATAAGGACGGATCGACATCAGGCGAATTTGCGTCGGCAGGCCGTCTTCTTCATAGACGACAATCTTGCCCGGCTCTATCGTTGCAGGGCTCGGGGTCAGCGTTTCTGCAGCCTCTACCGCGCCGACCCAATCACCGAATGTCTCGCGGATGCGCGCTTCAATCATGTCTGGATCTGCATCACCAACAAACGCAACAACTGTTTTCTCTGGATGATAATTCGCTTCATAGTAAGCCCGAAAGTCTTCGGATTGGATCGACCGTAAGGCGTCTTCCGTGCCAATCGGAAGGCGCGACATGGCGTCACTGCCTTGGCTCAACAGCCCCATGAGCGATTCCCACGCGCGGTAGGCCGCAGAATCCCGAGTCCGCTTTTCGGACAGGATGATCCCGAGCTCCCGGTCGATCGCGTCATCATCTAGTGTTAAATTCTCGGCCGTTTCCCGCATCAACATGAAGGCTGCGTCCAAGACGTCAGAGTTCGTATTCGGCAGATTGAGCTTATAAACAGTTCGCTCGACGCCCGTTGACGCATTAGTATCGGCACCAAAGCTCAATCCGAGGCGTTCAAGCATCTGGATCATTTCGCCTTCGGGCACATTTTTAGACCCGTTAAACGCCATATGTTCCAGGTAGTGCGCTAGGCCGCCTGTCCCCTCCAGCTCATTAAAAGACCCTGTTCCAAACCGAACCCGCAAAGCCGCGCGGCCGGGCGGCGTGGCATTCGGAAGGATTGCGTAGCGAACGCCATTATCCAACGTTCCGGTGACCAAAGCCGGATCAGGAGCCAATGCGGGCCAATCAACGGTCTGCATATTCGTAGCACCTTCAGGCGCACTCGCGGTCACGTTTTGAGACACGGGAGAACAGGCTAACAACACAAGTGCCAGCGCCGCAGATGTCAACATTCGTGTCGAATAGATAGGCATATTCATTCTGGTCACCTCAGAGGGGTTATCGTGATTAATCGTGTGGTTTTGCCTTCACGGCGCGGCGGATCGTCTACCAATTGATGAGAATTTGCTCACTTCGAGGGTCGTTGGTTACGCTGAGCCCGAAGTTGGCCTCTAGAGTGGCGGCCAAGGATAAGGTCGAGCCTAATTTGAAGTTCGCGCTGGCTTCAAGGTCCCCAATCGTCGGGTCCATCAATTTTATTTTGCGGGTCGTGTAACGGTTCAACTCGGAGACAATGTCTGACAATTTTGCGTCGACAAAAATATGACGCCCTTGCCGCCAACTTAAATCGGATTCAATGACCTCGGCAGGTACGCTCACCATAGCGCCGTCAGCAGACACAAACCGCTCGCCCGGATTCAACTCAACCGTTTCAGCAGGTTTCGCGGCTTCGACGACATCCGTCAGCGCGATTTCCTCAACACGAACTTTGCCCTCTAACAGCGTGACTTGGGTTGAGCGCGTGTCCATACGCACTTCAAACAATGTCCCGAGCGCCGTGACGCGGCGGTCGCCGGCGAAGACAACGAAAGGCCGGGTTTCATCATGCGCCACATCGAACATGGCCTGTCCGCGCAATAGATAAATCGACCGCTGATTTTCAGACAACTCAACACGGATTTCACTATCCGTATTGACTTCGATTGTTGATCCATCGGCCAGTTGGCGGGTCAATTGTTCACCAATGTTCGTCGTGAGCAAAACCGTGTCCACACTGTCATCGACAGCGGCGCTATATATTCCAGGGTCTGTTGCATTCCACAGTGTGAACGGCCCCCACTGGGAGACGGCAATCACAACCGTGGCCGCAATTCCGACAGCGGCGGCGGACAACGCATGTCTATGCCGGGCCCAGAAAGGTTTCGGTAATCCGTCGCCAAGGGCTTCCATCCGGATATCGCGGATCATCGGATCGTCAGAAATAAGTTCAGCCCCATCCACAATCGCAGCCAAATGGTCGAACGCTTCGCGGTTCTCCGGGCGGTCATCCAACCAATGGGCAAAAGACCGCCGCTGCGCCGGTGTGCAGCGGTCACTACCCAGCATCGTCATCCAATAGGCGGCTTGATCATCTGCATTGCGCGGCGGGTAATCAGGACGATCCCCAAAAATTTCATGAACGCTCATGACTGTTTCCTGACATCTTTCAGGCGGCCCAAGGCCGTCATCATGTATTTTTCAACGGAGCTACGGGACAAGCCCATCAACTCGGCAATTTCCGGGTAGGTCAGACCCTCAAATCGGTGGAGGACAAAAACCCGGCGGGGTTTATCCGGCAGCGCCAATATGGCGTCGCGAACCCGTTTGAGTTCCTGATGAGCCACCAGCTGCCTGTGGGCGGAGGGCTGATCGCTCACCAGGTCCCAACCATCGACTGTCACATGCGCGTCGGCCGCGCGGGTACGGCGGCGGCGCGCACGATCACGCAGCAGGTTAGACGCGACAGAAAACACGTACCCCTGCGGATTGGCGAGCGATGCCACCCCGCCCTTACCCAAAATCCGCGTCATTGTTTCCTGCGTGTAGTCTTGCGAGTCAGCGGCGCTTAGGCCCTGACGCCGGAAGTAACGCTCCAACGGTTTGCGGAAATCGCCATCCAACGCGTCCATACCGTTGTCTGGCAGTGGACTTGTCTGGCCATCGTGATGCGGTCCGCTCGGTATGGATTTGGGATCCTTGGACATAAACTCTAGAAGGTAAACCGTGCGCCGACTGTCACGCGGCGACCACCATTAAACTGAAGCCTTGTGGGAAAGAAGAAGTCCACGTTGCCGTCTCCGAATTGTGATCCGGTTCCCGCTCGTATGTCGGCTTCGTCAGCGCTGGTTAAAAGGTCATCGCCTTCGATGAAGAAAATCATTCTTGGCATATTGCCCTTCGCATCAATTTGATAAGATAGGCGCGCGTCAAGTGTATCGAATGATGGCGTAATACCGTTTAAGTTAAACTCATCATACCCGGTCGCAGAGGCCGACTGATAAGTGTAAATAACACTGCCTGAGAAGGCTCCATCTTCGTAACGTACTGAACCGTTACCGGCCCATTTGGATTGACCTTCTAATGGACGCTGAAAAGCCAACGTAAAGGCCTGCCCTGCATCGTCATAGGCTGTCTCCAAAACCTCGAAATCACTTTTCGTATAAGTGATATTACCAAGTAAGCTAAAATTCTCGAGCCAGGACGGCGCACTAGAACCGAAGAAGTCAAGTTGACGAATAACTTCAGCTTCAAACCCATAGATATTTCCGCCCTCACCATTTCGCGGTCTTTGTAAAAAATATTCCGCATCGGCTGGCAAGTCCGTCAAGGTTGGATCAATGGCCGTTAGCGGGGCGAGAATACTGAGAGCACGCTGACGCAATTCATCTGTTGTCGCCTCATCCGCCACAAGCGTTTCTGTGAAATTGTCCTGCGTTTTTTTGTAGAACAGGCCCAAGCGGATGAGCCCCGGATTGTCCTTAAAATAGTAGGAAATATCCACGTCGAAATTATCCGTAATAGACGGGACAAGGTCAGGATTGGGCTCACGAATTGTTGCCCGCGCGAAATTTGGACGAAGATCGAGAAGAACCTGTGTTGGCCGGACAATTTTTTCAATTGACGGATGGATTGTGGAACGGAAATACGCCCCGCGAACAACGACCTCTTCATTCGGACGGTAGTTGGCGATGACGCTCGGTGTGAGCGTTTCTTGCACGTTGGTTGTATCAACAAAATCGATCAGACCCGCACTGATGTGTACGGCGCGATCAACAAAGCGGAAGCCGGGTTCATTTAATCGAATAGAGGGTGTGAAAATTGCGCGTCCGACACGGTCTTCATTTTGGTACCGGAGTCCGCCGATAATTTCGACGTTGTTAAAATCTAGTTTCGTTTGGAAGTAAGCCGCCGCGATCCGCTCTTTGATCAGCGCAGGTGCCCGAGCGCCCGCACTGTCAATTGCACTGACATCACGGTTATCTGTCACTCGAAAGCGGTCTTCATTTTCCGGTGTGTTCGGGTCATCCACTGTGAAACCCGAAATAGCATCAATCAGAGAGGCCGTTTGACCCGCCGCGAGTGACGGAACCCGTGTGTCCACGCCAATATCCGCGAGACTGAATGAGCCGAAGGCATCTGAGTTAAGATCACTGACAAATGTATTGAGAGGGAACCTACGAATATAGGTCAGGCTTGACGTCAAATTACTTGTCGAGAGTAAATCGTCGCTATTGTCTCTTTGGCGGTCTTCATATTTCCCGCCGACCTCAACATAATCGAGGAACTTATTATCAAAATAACGCCTCACATCCGCTTCGAAGGTCAAATTATCGGTTTTATCAACAGCATCGGCTCGCGATGCACTCGTGACGTAATAAACCCCCGGGTCCATCACGAAATCTGTCCCTGCTTGGCTTAAAGACAAAAGAGGTATCCCATCCCCTCCGAAAGTCACTGCGCCCCCGACCAATCGCGCCGTCATTGCTGCATCATCGTCTAAATTATAGACCGCAGTAGACGGATCGACAAAAGACGCCACGGCTAGGTTTTGGTTCGTAATTAAAGAGACAGCGTCACGCACACGCTCACGCTTGGCTCTTGTAAAGCCGACTGTGTAATCAAACTCCCAATCGCTAACGTCGGTTTCGCCCCGAAAGCTAATGCTCGTGGTCGTTAGATCTTGCGCGCTTTCTTCTGCGCCTAATGTGGGCCGGAGCGAGCGAACATATGAGCGGCGGCGAACTTCGTTATTCAGCTCAGGCACAGGCATATTAATACTGCTGGCCAAGAACCCTTGCGTTGACCGCGCCGTCACAAGATCGGAGTCACTATTGATCTGTTGTAAGTCGAGCCGAAGTCGCGTGTGGTCGGCCCAATCATACGCCGCGCCAAGAGAGACTGTCAGGTTTGATTCTTCCCGATCCCTTTTGGAATAATTACCCCCTGTATAAAGAGGTGTGTCGAACGCCGCGTCAAACGGGTAATCAAAACTTTCCGGCAAGCGAAACGTCGAGGTAAACCCGTCCGGCAGAACCTGCGTCACAGTCTGCAAATAGCTAACATCGTAATTCGTCCGTCTTGCGTCGCGAAATTGCACAGTCGCACTGACACCGAAATCCGGTGTTAACTTATAGGCTCCCGTCGCGGAAATTTCATACTCTTCGCCGAAGCCTTGCTCAAACGGCGTTTGGCCTTCGATGCCAACATTGAAATATTGATCACCATAATCCAAACCTGACCGGGTCTCGATTTCAACCAGCCCGCCAGACCCTGTTGATTCTTGGCTCGGCAACAAGGACTTCTGAATTGTGACCTGCTTAATGTTATCCGTCAAAAAGCCGGACAAATCGATCCCACGATCAATCCCTGTGCCCTGTAAATCAATCCCGTTCAGCTGAATATTAATCGCTTGATCGTTAAAACCACGAACAGAAATTCGTTCGCCTTCTCCCGTCGCATCGTCGCGAGAAAATGTAACGCCGGAGACGCGGCGCAGGGCTTCAGCAATATTCTCGGCCGGGAAATCACCCATCAAATCAGAAGATACGACAGTCGCGCTATTTGAGGCTGCGCGCTGCTGGTTCAAAGCTTGCTGCAAAGCTGACCGATTTGCGTAAACAACGATTTGATCATCAACACTATTACTCAGAGAAAAATTGGCCTCGATATCTTCGCCCGGCGCGACGGTCACTCGCTGGCTTTTGAAATTGGCGCCAATATAATTCACGGAAAGCGAATAGCTGCCTGCCGGAGCAGGAGAGATGCGGTAAAACCCCCGTGTATCAGTTGATGATGTTCTACCTGACCCTTCCACAACGACAATCGCGCCCGCCAGAGGTTGACCGGAAAATGCGTCAACGACTTGCCCCGTAATGACACCTGACGCGGCATCAAAATTAAAGATTGGATCCGCATCGGGCACAGTGGCCGCTGTCGGTTGCGCTTGAACTTCACGTGTATCCGGAGACGAAGACGCGGCAGGATCAGGGATAACAGGCGCTGTACGGATCGTCTCGTCAACTCGGCGGCGGCCTGCAGGAGTCATGGGCTCTTCGAGTAGGGCAATGATGAAAACACCCGGCCTTGGCTCTTCAAACCGAAGCCCTGTATCTTCTAGAAGTTTATCGAGGTCATTCTCCGCATTACCGGAATATACGACGCGTTCTGCGATATGAGTTTCGCCAACATCTGAGGAGAATAAGACTTCAACATTCGCTTCACTCGCAAATCGGTTGAGAGCGTCAGCCAGTTTAATTTCAGCCGCCTGCGCCAAAGCCGGACACGCGAACAAGCCGACCAGAGCTGTTCCCAGCATCAATGTCCGGGTCCGTACAGACCGTGTCTGTGTCTCCACACCGTTTTGGCCCGCCAATTTCACAGCATTTATATCGTTCATAGCCTGAATCCCCTCGTTCCTTCTAACTACTTCAACGCAGCCGCGAGCCATCCCCTCAATAGAAAAATGGAAAACATTGAGTTTTCCAATGAAAGCTTTGATCATCATGTCAATTTAGCCGACGCAAGCCCATTGCTACGGACTTCATTTCGTCGCAGGTTCCTATTTTAAAGACCAAAGAGACTAGCCCATGAAATTCTCCCGCCGCAGACTCCTTCAAACATCCGCTGCCGTCGCCGCATCGTCCAGTTTGATAGCGGCAGGCTGTACGGACCGCACACCCGATGTCGCAGGTGACTTAGATATATCAGCCGCCACATTACTCGACCGCGCCAAAGACTTCATGTTGCGCGCCTATCCTGAAACAGCATCGAGTGTCGGTTTGGATACGGGCGATTACGCGGCGCTAAAATCACAGCTTACAGACCGGTCAATGTCTGGACAGGCGAATATCGCCAACGATGTTCGCGGCCTATTATCCGAATTCCGTAAGGTCGACACGGCGGCGCTCTCTGACGACATCGCCTTGGACATGGACGTTGTAACGTCCGTCTTTGACCGCGCAGCCGAAGGCTTTAATTATCCTTACGGCGACATGGCGCTGCTGAACTATAACTGGTCCTATCGCAATGCGCCTTATGCTGTATCCCAGAATACAGGCGCTTTCGTTGAAATCCCGAGTTTTCTTGATGCCTCTCACGCCATCAAAACGACTGACGATGCGGATGCCTATCTGAGCCGTATGCAAGCCTATGCGGCGCAACTGGACGGCGAAACGGAGCGCGTCATTGCGGACGGCGGACGCGGCGTTATCTTGCCGAACTTCTTGATGGAGAAAACATTGGGGCAGCTTCGCGGGGCGCGTGATCGCTCTCCGGCTGACTGGGGGTTGGTACAATCTGTCGTGACTCGAACAGCTGATTTGGGAGACTACGAAGACAGTGCCATGTCCATTGCGGCGCAAGAGATTGTGCCCGCCTTGAGCCGCCAGATTGCCGCGCTTGAAGCGCTCGCTCCGCGCGCGACATCAGATGCCGGCGTGTGGGCCAAACCCGACGGCGATGCTTATTATGATTGGACACTTCGGGCCAGCACAACGACGACAATGAGCGCCGATGAAATACACCAAATGGGTCTTGATGAACTCGCCGCGCTGCAATCGCAAATGGAACCCATTCTACAATCCATCGGTTACAGCCAAGGGTCTGTTGGTGACCGCATGACGGCCTTGGGCGAGGACGAACGCTATCACTTTAAACCCGGTGACCCCGGCCGCGCCGAGATCATGAGCTTTATCGAAGAAACGGTCGCCGATATTCGGGGCCGGATGCCGCAGGCCTTTGAAACACTGGTTCCGGGCTACCTCGAAGTCGAACGTATTTCGCCCGACGTCGAAGCCGGCGCGCCCGGTGCTTATGGCGGCGCAGGGTCTATTGACGGCACACAGCCCGGCCATTTCTGGATCAATTTACGGTCTACCGATTTGCACAATAAATTTAATCTTGCGGACCTCACCTATCATGAAGCGATTCCAGGTCATGTCTGGCAAGGTGAATACGCGTTCAAACAATCACTCACGCGGTCACTGTTGGCGTTTAATGCCTATTCCGAAGGCTGGGCGCTTTATGCGCAACAGATCGCAGACGAGCTTGGCGTCTATCGTGACTTCCCTGTCGGCCGTCTCGGTTACCTGCAATCTCTTGCATTTCGCGCATGCCGCCTCGTTGTTGATACGGGCCTGCATGCGAAACGCTGGACCCGCGAAGAGGCCAACCAATGGTTCGTCGAAAACAACGGCTCTAACCCCGAAGAAGTGCGCGGCGAAGTGGACCGCTATTGTGCTTGGCCGGGCCAAGCCTGTGGTTACAAGGTTGGCCATTCGGCCATCAACCGCTTGCGAAATAAGGCGAAAGCAGAACTGGGCGATAAGTTCGATTTCCGCCGCTTTAATGACGCTGTTGTCTTAGGCGGGAGTGTCCCCATGACGGTCCTCGGCCGCGTGATTGATGCGCATATCGCCAAAGAGAAACAACGCTAATTGGGGTCCGCCTATAAGAGGGCGACCCCATCGGCATTGTCGAACCAAACGTCGTCAACATCAAAGATATACACGTCAGCGGCGCCGTCATCCTTGAATAGAAACCCAGGCTCGCTGTGGTCCGGATCTAACGCTTCAAAGTCATTCACCGACAAGTCAATCGCCCCACCTTCATCCACATTTTCAAGCGGACGTGCGGCTGACGGTGGATTAAAGATGAAATCACTCGCAGATAATGTGACCGCCAAAACACCAGTGAGCCGGATAGAATTTGAACCCACCGTGATCAGCGTGTCTAAACCATCTTGCGACACAACCAAATCTGCCATTGACGCAACACCCGCCGTGCGGATCAACATAATATCCATGCCGATAAGGAAATCCGTGATCGTATCCGCACCGAACGCACCATCATGCATGAAGTGATCGCGGCCAACACCGCCCGTTAAACTATCATCTCCCGCGTCACCATAGAGATAGTCCGCGCCTAACCCGCCGATTAATGTGTCGTTCCCGCCTGCTCCATAGAGAGACGCTGACGCCAAGCTTCCTGTTGCATCGAAATAGTCATCCCCATCGCGGCCAATCGCGCCTTCGAATCCGGTCAATGTGAGGTTCACCGTTAAGCCAGAGCCATCGAATGTATTATATATGATATAGTCATATCCAAGCCCGCCTTGAGCGATTGAGAAGCCTTGGCTGACGTGAATATAATCGTCGCCGGAACCGCCGATCATCACATCTAAACCGCCATTGCCGTAAATAGTGACTGAGCCCGTATGACCGACTGCGGTAATGATTTCCGATACGTCTGCATCTGACGTTCCGTAATACCCTTCGATTTCCAACGCCGCCATATTCACATGGAAATCACCGCTTTCTGAGAGTGACGAGTTATTATAAGCCCAATCATAACCGCCATTCCCATCGACAAGGCCGTTCTCCACATCATCTTCGTCGATATAAAGATAATCATCCTGAGCCGAGCCGATTAAGATATCTGCGCCGGAATATCCGTATAGGGAGGCTCCAAATCCTGTCAGTGAAGACGCATCTAAATTATCAATTTGGTGGGTTCCGAAGACGCGTTCAATCGTTGTTGCGCCCAGATCAATTATCAGTCCAGATGCATATAGGTTTTCAGCAATGACCGTATCATAGCCGGATCCACCTGACAGCGTGTCCGCTGCGTCGACATGAAGATAGTCATCGCCTGCCCCGCCAATCAGAATGTCGGCTCCGTCTCCACCATAGAGTGTGTCAATGCCGTCTCCACCGGACAAAGTGTCAACACCGCCTTCACCGCGAAGCAAATCATTTCCGCCTTCGCCAATGACCGTCTCATCAGCAGCGGTGCCAATAAAAACATCATTGCCAGCACCCAAATTGACAGGTGGAAGGTCTGAAGCACTAAAACCTTCGGGCAGTCCCCCCAACATTAAAGCCCTCAACGGGCCGCTTTCGACACTGCGTTCAAATGAGCTCAACACCGGGGCCATTAGGGAGAATGCATGTGGCGCGCCCCATTCGAACACATCTAATTCATAGGGAGTTTCAAAATCGATTTTATACATGCCTTTGGCTCCGGGTATGGTTAACTCATAACCAACCCATAACCTTAAAGTGTATTAAATTCAATAAGGTTGTTAAGGTTGTATCGCTAGTAGCCGCATACGCCTTTGTATTTACACCCAATAAAACCAAATAATTCCACGAGAGACGCTTCGCTTCAGGGGCTTTTAACCTTACTCTTTCCTCTTTCCTCTTAACCTTAATACTGGACACGTGTTTCGGGTCTTTTTGAACAGTGTTTTCCATCAAAAAGCCGCCCCGGTTTCCCGGAGCGGCGATGTGTTTGCGTGTTCTGGTGGTGCGTCCGTCAGCTAGCGGCCCGCCTATAGCCTGACCCAGCCTAGAACAGCGCCGCGTCGCATGTCTGGCTTCCTTCAAACAGGATATTCATATAGTCATCAAACGCGTCGAGATTGAAGACAGAGATAGCAACCAGAGCCATATCCACCTCACCCGAAACTGACGTAACCTGACTATCATCGGCATTCTGCGGCTCTAGCGCTGCAAAGTCGTCTAACATGACATTTTCCGC
>Ga0189291_100093_pt1 | contig 107431 bp, 102 predicted proteins | sample UW1redminimetaG_FD_130331 | JGI IMG/M metagenome (GOLD analysis project Ga0189291, IMG submission 130331) | Marine microbial communities from the Costa Rica Dome - UW179B-red mini metaG | ecosystem: Environmental > Aquatic > Marine > Oceanic > Photic zone | place: Costa Rica: the Eastern...
GCAGCAGATCGAGGAAGCGCTGATGAGCGGGCTGACCACCATGCTCGGCGGCGGCACCGGCCCGGCGCATGGCACGCTGGCGACCACCTGCACGCCCGGGCCCTGGCACATCGGCCGCATGATCCAGGCCATGGACGCATTCCCGATGAACATCGGCCTGTCGGGCAAGGGCAACGCCTCGAAGCCGCGGGCGCTGGAGGAAATGATCCTCGGCGGCGCCTGCGCGCTCAAGCTGCATGAAGACTGGGGCACGACGCCGGCGGCCATCGACAATTGCCTCGCCGTTGCCGATCAGTACGACGTCCAGGTGATGATCCACACCGACACACTCAACGAGAGCGGCTTTGTCGAAAGCACTGTCGACGCCATCAAGGGCCGCACCATCCATGCCTTCCACACCGAAGGTGCGGGCGGCGGCCACGCGCCCGACATCATCAAGGTCTGCGGGCTGAAGAACGTCATCCCGTCCTCGACCAATCCGACCCGGCCCTACACGGTCAACACCATCGCCGAGCATCTCGACATGCTGATGGTCTGCCATCATCTCGACAGCGCCATTCCCGAAGACATCGCCTTCGCCGAAAGCCGGATCCGCAAGGAGACCATTGCCGCCGAAGACATCCTGCACGACATCGGCGCTTTTTCGATCATCGCATCCGACAGCCAGGCCATGGGCCGCGTCGGCGAAGTCATCATCCGCACCTGGCAGACCGCCGACAAGATGAAGCGCCAGCGTGGACGCCTGTCGCAGGAAACCGGCGACAACGACAATTTCCGTGTCCGCCGCTACATCGCCAAATACACCATCAACCCTGCCATCGCCCAGGGCATCTCCAGCCATATCGGCTCGATCGAGGTCGGCAAGCGCGCTGATATGGTGATGTGGAACCCGGCCTTCTTCGGCGTCAAGCCCGATATGGTTCTGCTTGGCGGCATGATCGCCGCAGCGCCCATGGGCGATCCCAATGCCTCGATCCCGACCCCGCAGCCGGTGCATTACCGCCCGATGTTCGGCGCTTACGGCAAGGCGCGGACTGAATCATCCGTCACCTTCGTCAGCCAGGCGGCAATCGAGGACGGGCTGGCGCACAAGCTCGGCACCGCCAAGCAGATGTTGGCCGTCGAAAATACCCGCGGCGGCATCTCCAAGGCCTCGATGGCGCTCAACGACGCGCTGCCGCATATCGAGGTGGACCCGGAAACCTACGAGGTCCGCGCCGATGGCGAACTCCTGACCTGCGAACCGGCCACCGAACTGCCGATGGCCCAGAGGTATTTTTTGTTTTGATCGTTCTAGGCGCCATTGATCCCTGTCAAACAAAATTCCGGCGGGATGCTGCTATATTGCTCTCCGATCTAACGAAATGGAGGGATCAATGTCCGGTATCAGATTGAAGCATAAGGGTTGGGTTGTGGTTGCCGACGGGGAAAAGGCGCTGTTTCTCGAAAACACAGGCACACCGGACAATCCGGCATTGAGCGTCTTCAATGGATTTGGCCAGCCGAACCCGAAAACCGCAGCGCAGGGCGTCGACCGTCCCGGACGTCTGTCCGACGGCATGGGCAGTGCCCATCGCAGTGCCGTGCAGGAAACCGACTGGCATCGCCTGGCCAAGCATGAATTCGCGCACAAGATCGCGTCCGTGCTGGAAGAAAACGCTCAGGCTGATCGCTTCGAGCAGCTGGTTGTGGTCGCGCCGGCGGTGGTCATGGGTGAGTTGCGCAAATCGCTCTCCAAAGCGGTTTCGGAGCGGATTGTTGCCGAAATCGCCAAGGACCTGACCGGTCATCCCGTGCCGGATATCGAAAAACACCTCTTCGGATAGGAAGCGTGCATGAGCTTGCCGACGGCCACATCAGTCACAAGAAATTTTGACGGTTCCGTCGCAACCATCACGCTGGATGAAACCGCCCGGCACCGGCGCCGGATGCGCATGGTGTCGGACCGGCTCGAAAATGGCACAACTGTCGCCTTTCTGCTCGATCTGCCGCAGGCGCGCCTGTTGCGTCATGGCGACGGGCTGGTGCTTGACGACGGGCGCATCATCGAGGTGCACGCCGAGCCGGAGGCATTGATGGAGGTGCGGGGCAGGGATGCCTCGCACCTTCTCACGCTTGCCTGGCAGATCGGCAACCGCCATCTGGCGGCCGAAATAACCGCTGAAACGATCCGCATCCGGCGCGATCACGTGATCCGCGAGATGCTCCTCGGGCTGGGCGCCGCGGTCGAGGATGTCGATGCGCCGTTTGATCCCGAGGGCGGCGCCTATGGCGGGCAGCATGCGTGGCATCATCATCACGGCGATCATCAGCATCCACACGGGCACAGCCATGACTGAACGCCGCGACTGGCACAGCGACCCGATCACGGGCGAAACGCTGATTGACGCCGATTACCGCAATACCCAGAACGTCCGCCGCTTCTTCAAGGCCGAAATCGGCGATCACTTCAGCTTCGACCGCCCGTTCATGGCCTGGATGAAAGCGAATGCCGGGGCGACCATGGGCGATGCCGTTGCAGAGTGGTTGCGCCGCAAGGCCCGGTCATGACCGGCGCGACGGTGTTGCTGCGGCTGATGAGCAGGCTTTCGCCGATGGTTCCGGGTGGCGGTTGCTCTGGTGGGAATGTGAACCAGGCAATTCCCCGGTGCCGTGTTGTTGCATCGGCAACCCACACACGGTTAGGTTCGGACCAAACAGGAGAGAGTTGATGATTTGCGTGCTTGCCGACCTGACAATCAAGGCTGGATCCCAGGACGTTTTCTTTGCCGCCGCGCGCACCATGCTCGCCGCCACGCGGTCTGAACCCGGCTGCATCCGCTATGATTTGATGCAGGACATCGAAGACCCTGAACACCTGACATTCGTCGAGGAATGGGAAAACCGCGAGGCTCTTGCCGCACATTTCAAGACCGCTCACATGGCCGCATGGCGGACAGCGTCGGAGCCGCACCTCGTTGGCCGCAACGTCAAGATACTCCACGTCGGCGACGTTGAAACCCTGTAGACCGAACATGTTGACTTGCTTGTGGTCACTCCAGTGCCAACAGGTTCACCGGCCCCGCTCAGGGCCCCAATCTTCAGCGCGTCCGTTACATGACCATGACTGAGACCCGCAACCTGCTCCGGTTGATGACCTGGCTGTCACCGACATTCCCGGTCGGCGGCTTCAATTACAGTCATGGTCTCGAACAGGCGGTGGCGCAGGGCCTGGTGTCGGGACCGGAAGCTTTGACCGACTGGATCTCGGTCCTGCTTTCGCAGGGCTCGGCCTGGAACGACGCCGTGCTTCTGGCACAAGCCTGGCGGGTGGCGACCAGGAGAGAGGGCCTCACCGAAGTATCCGATCTCGCCGAGGCCCTGGCCGGCTCCAGCGAGCGGCATCTGGAGACCATGAACCAGGGAATTGCCTTTCTTGCCGCGTCCCGGGCCTGGCCCCTGCCTGTGCATGACGAGCTTGCCGATGGTGCAGCCTGGCCGGTCGCGGTCGGCGCCGTCGCCGGTGCGTCCGCCGTGCCGCTGGAGGCTGTTCTCGCCGCCTTCCTGCATGCCTTTGCTGCCAACCAGATCCAGGCCGCGCTGCGGCTGATGTCGCTTGGGCAGGCGGCCGGGGTCGCCGTGCTGGCGGAGATCGAAACCGAAATTGGTGTGGTGGCGGCGCGGGCGGCGCGGTCGACCCTTGACGATCTCGGCTCGGCCGCGCTCAATGCCGAAATTGCCGCCATGAACCATGAAACGCTCACTTCACGGATATTTCGGACATGACCTCATCCAATGGCCCTTTGCGCATCGGTATTGGCGGTCCGGTCGGCTCCGGCAAGACCGCGCTGACAGACAAGCTTTGCAAGGCGATGCGCGACACCTATTCGATCGGCGTCATCACCAATGATATCTACACCCGCGAGGATGCCGAGGCGCTGGTCCGCATGCAGGCATTGCCGTCCGACCGGGTGGTTGGCGTCGAGACCGGCGGCTGCCCGCACACCGCAATCCGCGAGGACGCCTCGCTCAACCTGCGTGCCATCGATGCGCTCAACCAGCGCCATCCGGATCTCGATGTCATCTTCATCGAGTCTGGCGGCGACAACCTTGCTGCCACCTTTTCTCCCGACCTTGCCGATCTGACGATCTATGTGATTTCCGTCTGCCAGGGCGAGGAGATTCCGCGCAAGGGCGGCCCGGCGATCACCCGCTCGGACCTGTTGATCATCAACAAGATGGATCTGGCTCCGCATGTCGGCGCCGATCTCGAAGTCATGGATCGTGACGCAAAGGCAGGCCGCAAGGGCCGCCCGCACCTGTTTACCGACATGCGCCGCGGCGCCGGGGTCGAGGGTGTGGTTGCCTTCATCGAAGAGGCCGGTGGATTGCAGGTTGCCACCGCCGCGCAATAGGATTTTCGTCGCGAATGCAAAAGCCACGGTGCACCCGGCACCGTGGCTTTTTGATCAGGCCCGTGCCTGGCTTGAACTCAGTCGCGGACGAAATCCGGCAGGCTGTCGAAGGCGTTCCGCAGCGCCTCCGACCAGCCTTCCGAGATCTCGTGGAAATAGGGATCCGTGGCCTGAATGCGCTTCTCGTAGCCCTTGGTCATGGTGTCGACATCGTAAAACTGAAGGTCGAGCGGCAGCCCTACCGAAAGGTTCGATTTCAGCGTCGAGTCGAACGAGACGTAAAGCAGCTTTGCCGCCATCTCGAAACTCATGTCCGGGTCCAGCGCACGTACCAGGATCGGCTTGCCGTATTTGTGCTCGCCGATCTGGAAGAACGGATTGTCGTCGGTGGCTTCGATGAAATTGCCTTCCGGGTAGATCAGGAACATCCGCATAGCGCCACCTGCGATCTGGCCACCGAGGATGAAGGTCGCACCAAAGGCAGCTTCGCTTTGCAGCCCGCCATCGGAGGCCGTCTTGATGACCTCGCGCACGGTTTCGCCCACCAGGCGAGCCGCCTGGAACATCGACGGCACTTCCATGATGTCGGGATGGCGGTCGTCGGCGGCCTTGTTATGCTCCTCCAGGATGCTGACCACGGTCTGGGTTGTTGCCAGGTTGCCCGCGGACAACAGCGTGATCAGGCGTTCACCTGGTTTGCACCACGTGTACATCTTGCGAAACGAGGAAATGTTGTCGACGCCGGCATTTGTCCGGGTGTCGGACATGAAAACCAGGCCTTTGTTGAGGCGAAGCCCGACGCAATAGGTCATGTTGTGCGAATCCGCTCGCTAGAGTGATGACCGGAATCTATTGCTCCACTGTGATGTGGACTGCAAGCAGTTCTTCGCCGGTTCCTGTGCGAATGCCGGAAATAGGAGCTGCATCGCGATAATCAAGACCGTAGGCGATATGCACATAGCGATCGTCGGGCGATATGTCGTTGGCAGGGTCGAACCCGACCCATCCGAGGCCGTCGACGTGGGCCTCGGCCCAGGCATGGCTGGCGGCCTGCTCCGGGGTTTCTTCCATCATCAGGTACCCCGAAACGTAGCGCGCCGGATATCCCATCACCCGGGCTGCGGCGATGAAGGCCTGGGCGTGATCCTGGCAAACGCCTTCTCCCGACGCCAGCGCTTCCTCGGCCACAGTTTGGGTCTGGGTGGCACCCGGGACATAGGCCATGGCTTCATGCAACCGGGTCTTCAGACTGTGAAGCTGGTCGAGCGGTTCGCCCTTCTCGATGCTGCGCGCCAGCTCCCGGATCAGCTTGCCCGGTTTGGTCAGATCGGTTTCCCGCTGGTAAAGCCACAACGGCATATAGCCGCGATGCGGGCCGGAGACGCCGATCTTGTCATAGGTTTCAACAAGGCCGCTTGCGACCACCCGAATGGCCTCGGTGTCGCGGCTTGCGCTGACCAGTTCAACCACATTGCCGAAATGGTCGAGATAATGCGCCTCAACGGTGCCGCCTTCGACTTGCATCGACCACGAATTGACCGTTTGCAACGGACTGTTCTGGGGCGTCAGTCTCAGTCGCTGCAATGCGTAGCGGACCGGGTGCGCATAGGCGTATTCTGTCACATGGGAAATCTTGAGCTGCATCGGATCAGTCCTGATAGAAACGGTAGGCTTCGGCGATCTCCGCAGCGACCTGGCTGTTCTGGCTGATGAAGCCCTGAAGAAATTCATGCAGACCAACGTCCATGATCGACTGTATTTCCCGTTCGCGCAGCATTCCCAGCGTTGCCGCGGCGGTTTCGTGAGCGGCGGGCCGCTTGCCGTATTCGCGCGCGAGATAGGACATGTTTGCGTTGATCTTGTCGTAGCAATAAGCCAGCGAGCGGGGCATGCGCCCGTTCAGGATCAGGAAGTCGGCGATGTTTGACGGCTTGTAGTCGTCATCATAGACCCAGCCGTAGGAGCGGTGTGCCGAAACCGATCTCAGGATCGATTCCCACTGCACATTGTCGAGTGACGAACCGACATAGGAGTTCGCCGGCAGCAGCACGTAATATTTCACGTCGAGAATACGCGCAGTGTTGTCCGCGCGTTCGATGAAGGTTCCGATACGCGAAAAATTGTAGCGTTCGGTACGCAGCATCGTGCCGTGAAAGGCGCCCCGGATCAGTCCGGTGCGTTGCTTGATGTTGTCGATGACGCCCGGCATGTCGGCGCTCGGGATCCGCCTCGCAAGCTGGGACTTGATCTCGAGATAGCATTCATTGGTGGCTTCCCACGCTTCCCGCGTCAGGGCGGTGCGCACCATCCGGCCATTGTTGCGGGCAGCTTCAATCGCCGACAGAACGCTTGACGGGTTGGACTTGTCACGCAGCAGGAAATTGACCGCGTCGGCACTGGTGACTTCGGGGTAGGCCTCGCAATAGGCGCTGTACACCCCGGAGCTGCGCAGCACCGACTCCCAGTCTTCCTCCTGGCCTTCCATGCGGGTCAGGGACATCCTCAGGCCGGCGTCAATCAGGCGCGCCGTGTTTTCGGCGCGCTCGATGTAGCGGAACATCCAGAAAAGGCCGTTTGCAGTTCTTCCCAGCATGTTCAGTCCTCCAGCACCCAAGTATCCTTGGTGCCGCCTCCCTGGCTGGAATTGACGACCAGGGAGCCTTCTTTAAGCGCCACGCGGGTCAGCCCGCCGGGAATGATCTGTATCTTGTCCGATACCAATACAAAAGGCCGCAGATCCACATGTCTCGGCGCCAGGCCTTTCTTGACCAGGATCGGCACAGTCGACAGCGACAGCGTCGGCTGCGCGATGTAGTTGCCCGGCCGGCTCTTCAGCTTGGCGGCAAAATCGGTTCGTTCGCGCTTGCTCGCAGCCGGCCCGACCAGCATGCCGTAGCCGCCGGATCCGTGAACTTCCTTGACCACCAGGTCCTGAAGATTGTCGAGGACATACTGGAGAGTGTCGGGTTCGGAGCACCGGTAGGTCGGCACGTTTTCCAGGATCGGCTTGCGGCCGGTATAGAACTCGACGATTTCGGGCATGTAGGAGTAGATCGCCTTGTCGTCGGCAATCCCGGTGCCCGGCGCATTGGCGATGGTGATGTTGCCGGCCCGGTAGACATCCATGATGCCGGGGACGCCGAGCGTCGAATCCGGCTTGAAGGTCAGTGGATCGAGGTAATCATCATCGACCCGTCGGTAAAGAACGTCGATCGCCTCATACCCCTGGGTTGTCCGCATCGCGACCTTGCCGTTCATCACCCGCAGATCAGAGCCTTCAACCAGTTCGACACCCATCTGGTCGGCAAGATAGGCGTGTTCGTAAAAGGCGGAGTTGAAGATGCCGGGAGTGAGCACGGCGATCCGTGGCCTGCCGGTGCAGCCGGGCGGTGCCACGGCTGCAAGGCTCTGGCGGAGAAGCTTGGGGTAGTTTTGAACCGGCCGCACTCTGTTGAGATGAAACAGTTCCGGAAACATCTGCATCATGGTTTCGCGGTTTTCGAGCATGTAGGACACGCCCGAAGGGGTTCGCGCGTTGTCTTCCAGAACGTAGAACTGGCCTTCGCCGGTGCGCACGATGTCGGTCCCGATGATATGGGTATAGACGCCGCCCGGCGGCCGCATGCCGATCATTTCGGGCAGGAAAGCGTCATTCTGTTCGATCAGCGCCCGTGGCACCCGGCCAGCCTTGATGATCTCCTGCTTGTGGTAGATGTCGTCAAGAAAGGAATTGAGCGCCATCACGCGCTGTTCAATGCCTTGCGCCAGCTTGCGCCATTCCGATCCGGAGATGATCCGTGGGACGATATCGAACGGAATCAGCCGTTCCGAGGATTCTTCCTTGCCGTAAACGGCAAAGGTGATGCCGGTCTTGCGGAAGATATTTTCGGCATCGCGGGATTTCTTGATCAGATCAGAGGTTTTCTGTTCTGAGTGCCAGTTGAAGTACTTTTTGTATGGATCGCGCGGTTGGCCTTCCGCGGTCAGCATCTCATCGAACGGCACGTGTTTGTTGCTCCCTTTTTTACCCATATGAGCGCATCAGAATACAGAAAGCAAGAACTGTGCACATTTTCTCTCCTGCGCCGGTGAGAGGTCATTTTCTTGACCCTTGTTGCGCTTGTGCAGCAATTATGTGTTGTCTTGATGATTGATTTTGTTGCTTTTCGGGCGGCGGCCTTGCGTCTCTCAGGGGGCAGGTTTATCGCTCCGATGCGCGCTCTCCGCCGGGGTGGCATCACATGGCGCGCAGACAGGCAGGCCCTCAACCATGACTTTAGACCGCATCGCTCCGGCCCTGTTCGTCCTGCTCTGGTCCACCGGATGGATCGTGGCGAAATATGCGAGCCCTCACGCTGACCCGCTGACGTTCCTGAGCCTGCGTTTCACCCTTGCCGCAGTGCTGTTTGGCGCAATCACGCTCGCAAGCCGCGCCGCCTGGCCGTCAACCCGTGCCGGCTGGGGGCATGCCGTGTTGTCGGGCGTGTTCCTGCATGGCATCTATCTCGGTGGTGTCTGGTGGGCGATTGCCCAGGGGGTGCCATCATCGGTTTCCGGTCTGATAGCGGCCCTGCAGCCATTGCTGACGGCACTTGCCGCACCTTTCATCGTCGGCGAACGGTTGACCGGGCTTCAAAGGCTTGGCGTCGCTCTCGGCTTTGCCGGCCTCAGTGTCGCGATCCTGCCCCGGCTTCTGGCGCTCGACACCTCGATGCTGCAAATCGCGCTGGCGCCCTTGCTGGTCAACGTGCTTGCCATGGCATCGGTGACAGCGGGAACAATATATCAGAAACGCCACCTGCAGGAGGGCGACCTGCGCGCCATCGCGGCCCTGCAGTATGTCGGTGGGTTTCTGGTGGTCATGCCACTGGCGCTGATGATCGAGCCGCTGAGGATAGACTGGAATGTGCAGTCCGTGCTGGCCATGGGCTGGTCAGTACTCGGACTGTCGCTGGTCTCGATCATGCTCTTGCTGTACCTGATCCGTCGCGGCCAGGTGTCGCGCGCCGCTTCGCTGACCTATCTGGTGCCGCCGGCGGTTGCGATCGAAAGCTGGTTCCTGTTCGGCGAGCCGCTGACAGCCCCGATGATCGTCGGGACATTGATCGTCGTCATCGGTGTCTGGATGACCAACCGCAAGACCAGGGTGGTCGCCTGATACGCGACCAGCCTGCAAACGCGCCGGGGCACTGCGCGTTGGGCCGGACGACCTGATCAGAAGTCCGTTGGCACTCCGCCCTCGCTCTTGCGCCGGGCAACGAAATCGTCGAGTTCGTCCGAAATCGCCTCGTCGAGCGGCGGTGCCTCGTAATTCGCCAGTGTTTCCTTCCAGATCCGGTTGGCGTGGTCGTAGGTGGTCGGCTGACCGGCGAGGCTCCAGCTTTCGAAGTTGCGCCAGTCCGACAGCATCGGCGAGTAGAACGCGGTCTCATAGCGCGACAGCGTGTGCGCTGTGCCGAAGTAATGCCCGCCGGGGCCGACCTCCCGGATCGCGTCCATGGCCAGGGCGTCGGGGCTGGTGTCGAGCGGCGCCAGGAATTCGGCCACCATTTGCAGCATGTCGACATCCATTATGAATTTTTCGAAGGAAGCCGTCAGCCCGCCTTCCATCCAGCCTGCCGAATGCATGATGAAGTTTCCGCCGCCCTGGACCAGTCCCCACAGCGACATCATCGATTCGTAGGCTGACTGGGCATCCAGCGTGTTGGCCGCGCAGGTGTTGGATGTCCGGTAGGGGATGCCGTATTTGCGGGCAAGCTGACCGCCGGCGATGACGGCTTTCATGTATTCGGGTGTTCCAAACGCCGGTGCGCCCGACTTCATGTCGACATTGGAGGTAAAGCCGCCATAGACCACCGGCGCGCCCGGGCGGACCAGCTGGGTGAAGGCAATGCCTGCGAGTGCTTCGGCGTTTTGCTGCACCAGGGCGCCCGCGATGGTCACCGGGGCCATGGCGCCGGCAAGCGTGAACGGCGTGATCACCACCACCTGGTTGCGCGCCGACATCTCGAGGATGCCCTGCAGCATCGGAGCGTCGTAGCGAAGCGGCGAGGAGGCGTTGATGATCGTGAACAAGGACGGCTCGGCTTCAAGCTGCTCTGCGGTGACTCCGCGGCCGATGCGTACGATCTCGAGTGCATCAAGATTGCGCTCCCTGCCCAACGAATAGGCATGGAATGGCTTGTCGGTCAGCTTGACCAGATCCGACAGGCAATCGAGATGGCGCACCGAGGCATGCAGATCGGTCGGCTCCACGGGATATCCGCCGGTCATGTGAATGATGTCGTAGGATTGTGCCAGTTTGATCAGATTCCGGAAGTCTTGCTGTGTTCCGGTCCTGCGGCCATTGTCACGGTCAGAGCAATAGGGGGCAGAGGCGACCTGGGCGAAAGCGAGGTTGCGCCCGCCGATGGCAATATCGCGCTCGGGATTGCGGGCATGAAGCGTGAAGGGTCCGGGGGCCTGGCTGACCAGATCCATGACAAGGCCGCGGTCAAGTTTCACCCGCTCGGTACCAGCAACCACTTGCGCGCCTGCTGCTTCAAGCCGGTCGCGGGCTTCCTTGAGCATGAAATCCATGCCGATTTCTTCAAGCACCTTCAGGGAGGCTTCATGTATCGCCTCCAATCCCTCCTCGGAGAGGATCAGGGACGGTTCCTGCGTGTTGAGGATCGAGCGGTAGCGCAAGGTTGCGGGGCTTTTCCTGCCTTTGCCGCGATCGCCACCGCGGCCGCCGCCGGCGCGCCTGCGCCGTTCCGGTGCGCCTGCGGTGTTTTCGATGGCGGCGGGAGCGATATCCTCAATCTTGCTCATACGGGCTTGTCCCTGTCTCGTTGTCCAATTCCGCCCCGCTCGGCCGCAATGCATTGACCGCAGGCTACACAAGGCAAAACGCTATGCCGGACGGAGCAATCCGGCAAGCCGGTTTGAGACGCTAATTTCAAACGTCTTTTCCACAGCCGGGGAGGAAAAAGACAGCTTCGCGAAAGTTGGCCGATTTACTAGGTAATTGATGGTTAACGCTTTATTCAACGCCCGCGTGCACAGTGGCGTCCGGTGGGGCGGGTAAATCGCGTGTCGATGGGGACTTCCGGGTGGACGTAGTGGATAGTATCGAAGGTGAAGATTCGCTTGCCAGCGCGTGCGCGCTGGTTGCCGGCGACCCCAATCCGGCCTTTATCAAGGATTCGGAACTTCGCTACCTTGCCGTCAATCTGGCCTATGCCGAACTCTGGGACTGTCAGCCCGCGGCTCTCGTCGGCCAGCAAAGCCACCAGCATTTTGATTCCGTCGAGCAGAACGATCGTGACGAAAAAGAACGCCGCAGTCTGGTTTTCGGCAAGGATCAGGTTGCCCTCTTCGCGCATCCCCTGAAGGATGGGCGCTACCGGATCCGGATTCACCGGCAGCGCCAGGCCAACGGAAAAACCTTCATTGTCGGTCATTTCGAGCCGATCGCGGGAGTTCGTTTCGAGACCGGTCAGGGAGATGGTGTTCCTTCAGCCGCAGCAGCCGAAGAGCCGCGCGAATTGAACGCGCCTGTTCCTAAAAAATCAATCGGCCCCGATGCCGGCCTGCTGCAGGCGGCAATCGAAGCGTCCGCCCAGCCGATGGTTGTGCTGGACGCGGATGGCAGAACAATTGCGCAAAGCCGCCACGACATCACCAGGGACGGGTCCTGGAATGAAGTCGCGTTGCCCGGCGGTGGTGTCATGTGTTGGCTTCCGCCCGGCCAGCCCGACGGGAAGGCTGACCCCTCCGCGCCGCCAAGCGAGCAAGATGGCAAGTCTTCGGCCGACAAATCGTTGCTGGACCGTTTCAACGAGATTTTCGACTGCATGGATGTCGGTATCGTTCTCTACGATCCCGACGACGTTCTGATTTACGTCAATCCAACGATGGATCAGCTGACCGCGCCCGACTACAGCCTCGAGGTTGGAACGTCACTGCACTCGGTGTTGCAAACCAGCTGCGGGATCAGTGCCGAAGACGATCCGGTGGCCCGCAAGGCCTGGATCGACAACCGGATTGCCGCGCACCGGGATTTTGGCAAGGCCACGGTCGAGCAGATCAAGAATGGCCGTTGGCTGCGCATCACCAATCGCGCCCTTGAAGACGGCTATACGCTGGGCGTGAGAATAGATGTCACCGATCTCAAGGAGCGTGAAACCGCCCTGGAGAACAAGGCGGCCGAGAACAAGCTGTTCCGGGCAATCCTGGACGAGATGCCTATCTCGAGCTTCGTCAAGGACGAGGATTATCGCTACACCTACGTCAACCGCGCCCATGGAGACCTGACCGGCATTTCGAAGGCTGACATGATCGGCCGGGATGATTTCGAGATATTTGGCGAGATGGGCGAGCCATTGCGCAAGGCCGACACCGATGTGATGAACGGTCACGGCATGATGGAATGCGAAGTCGAGCTCAACGCCGGCGATGGCGACAAGCTCAGGCTGATCGACCGCAAGGTCGGATTCACCGATCCCGGCGGCCGGCGGTATCTGTTGGGAACGACGATCAACGTCAGCGACATGAAGCGCCGCGAGCGAGAGGTCTATGAGGCGCAACGGCGTGCCGAACTCCACAAGGCGGACCTCGAAAGCGTTATCGAAGCCATGCACATGGGCATGGTCGTGGTTGACAAGAATACCACCGTTGAACTGATCAACGGCGCCTTCTTCCGGATCTGGAAAATTTCGGCGATCGAAGATTTCCTCGGAGCTCCGTTCCGCAAGCTGATCGACGTCAACCGGCACAATGGCATCTATCAGGTCGCGGAAAATGACTTCGATGATTATGTCGAGGCCAGGCTGGAGGAAATCCGCGGCGGCTTTGTCGAGCCACGCGAGTTTTCCCGTGCCGATGGACGCACCATGATCTACTCGGTTCGCGCGCTGTCCGAAGGCAAGCGGATGATCTCGTATTTCGATATCACCGAGCTCAAGCAGCGCGAACAGGAGCTCGAGCTTGCCCGCGGCGAGGTCGAACGGGCCAGTGAAATGCTCAGTGGTGCAGCAGGCGCCATGGCTCAGGGCCTGATGGTGACCAGCGGCAACATCATCCAGTTCGTCAACGACACCTTCTTTGAAATGGTCGAGGTCCCGCACGAAGTGGCCGCAGTCGGCAAGGATCTGAACGACTATTTCGATTATTGCCAGGCGCGCGGTGATTACGGAAGCGATGAGGCCGCGGCGGCAAGCCGGACGAAGAACAATGAATACCACAAGAACGGGATAGCGCACTCGCTGGAGCGCCAGACCACCTCGGGCCGCTGGCTCCGCATCGACGCGATGCCGACAGAAAACCTCTCGATGATCATCACCTACACTGATATCACCGAGGCCAAGCTGCGCGAAGCGGAACTGCAGGAACTGGTCATCAAGGCGGAGATCGCCGACCGCGCCAAATCCGAGTTCCTGGCCAATATGAGCCACGAGATCCGCACGCCGATGAATGGTGTTCTTGGCATGGCGGAACTTTTGTCGCGGACCGAACTCGACACCCGTCAGCGCACGTTCGCCGACATCATTGTCAAATCCGGTAATGCGCTGCTTACCATCATCAACGACATTCTGGATTTCTCCAAGATCGACGCAGGCCAGTTGGTTCTCGACCAGGCAGCCTTCGATTTGCGTGAATCGGTCGAGGATGTGGCGTCACTGATATCCGGCCGTGCTGCGGAAAAGGATATTGAACTGATCGTCCGCATCGATCCGGGGCTTCCCGCACGTGTCGTCGGTGACATGGGACGGATCCGCCAGGTCCTCACCAATCTGGCCGGCAATGCCATCAAGTTTACCGAAACCGGGTATGTCTTGATCGAACTGACCGGCTCGGACGGTGCCGACGGCATGGTTGATCTGACAGTTCGCGTGCAAGACACCGGAATCGGCATTCCGGAGGACAAGCTGGAAGCGGTGTTCGAGAAGTTCTCCCAGGTCGACAATTCCTCGACCCGCCGCCACGAAGGCACAGGGCTGGGGCTGGCGATCACCTCCCGGTTGGTCAGCTTGATGGATGGCCGCATCCGCGCCGAAAGCACAATCGGCAAAGGCTCGGTGTTCACGATCGAAATGAGCATGCCGGTCGACACCAGCGCAACGCCTTCGCGGATCGTTCCGATAGATGTCACCGGAGCCAGGGTTCTGGTCATCGACGACAATGCCGTCAACCGCTCAATCCTGATCGAGCAACTGACCGCCTGGGGCTTTGATTCCTGTGCCGCTGTCTCCGGACAGGAAGGCCTCGACGTGCTGGCCGCGGCCGCCCAGTTTGATGTGCCGGTCGATGTGATCATTCTCGACTATCACATGCCGGACATGGACGGCGTGATGACCGCCCGCGCCATTCGCCAGACCTACGGTCCCGACAAACCGGCGATCGTGATGCTGACTTCGATGGATATCAAATCCGCCGATGCAAATATCAACAAGGGGGCGGTGCAGGCGACCTTGATGAAGCCTGCGCGGTCCTCGCTGCTTCTGGAGACACTCGTCGAGGTTTTGCAGGCCGCCGCGCAATCCCGCAGCGGTGCTGAAGCGCCGAAAGTGACCTCGTCTGCCTCCGCTGCCACTGAAAATGCCGCACCTGCTCCTGTTTTGAGCCAGCCCAAGCCGCTGGAGCAAGCTCCTCGGCAGACAACGGCCGCGGCCGCGTCCGCAGACAGCCGGCTCGATCTCCTCGTGGCGGAGGACAATGAGGTCAACCAGATCGTTTTCACCCAGATCCTTGATGATCTTGGGGTGCATTACAAGATCGCCGACAATGGTGGTAGCGCCTTCGAATTGTGGAAGAGCCATCGTCCGGCACTGATCTTGATGGACGTCTCCATGCCGGTGATGAACGGGCATCAGGCCACCCAGGCAATCCGCAAGGCGGAAGCCGAAGATCCCGGGCTTGGCCACACACCGGTCGTCGGTGTCACGGCGCATGCCCTGACCGGCGACAAGGAGCGCTGCCTGGATGCGGGAATGGACGATTACCTGTCCAAGCCGATCAGTCCGGAAAAACTCGAGGCGAAGATCCGCGAATGGTTGCCCGAAGAGATTGCCGCCAAAATCAACCAGGGTTGAACCGGCCGCTGCTGCCTTTCCGGAAACGGTCCGGATTGTTGCATTCGCATTCGGCAATGCCGGAAGGCTAGGGCGTGCTTCCGGTGTCGGTAGTGACGGACGGTGCAGCTTCGAGGATGCCCACACTCATATCGCGTTTGCCGGCATGGCCCGGGCGTTTCTCTACCGCAAAACCTGCGGCCTGCAGGTTTCTCCGCACCCAACCGGCAGCGGAATAGGTGGCAAATGTCCCGCCCTCGACAGTCCGGTCTGCGACCGCCTGCAGCAACTCTGCCGACCACATTTCCGGATTGCGGGCCGGTGAAAACCCGTCGAGAAACCAGGCGTTTGCGGCAAACTGCGCCTGGGCCAGTTGCTCCAGCGCCAGTCCCGCATGGATGTGCAGGCTGATCACTCGGTTGCCGCTTTCAAAATCGATACGGATATCGCCATCGGGGGTGTCGGGCCATGCCGCCGTCAGGCTTGCTGCCTTGGCATCTAGATCCGGCCATGCCGCCAGCGCCCGCTGCATGTCATCGCGATCGAGCAATCGCAATTCGAAGGAGTGGAACTCCAGGTGCCCGCCTTCCGGCGCACCGCGCTCCCAGGCCGACCAGGTTTCGATGAAGTTGAGCCCGGTGCCAAACCCCAGCTCTCCGATGATAAAGTGCTGGCTGTCGCCAAAGCGATCCGGAAGCCCGTTTCCGCTGAGAAACACATGCCGGGATTCCGCCCTGCCATCTGCCCGGGAATAATAAAAGTCGCCAAATTCTTCCGAATAAGGCATATCGCCTGCATGCCAGGACAGCGGTTTGCGCTGTCGGGCAGTGGTGTCATCGGGGTCAAGGGGGTCGGTCATGGCTGTTGCCGATAACGGCGCATCGCACAGCGGTCAAGCCAATCCGGATCTGCTGATCGCAGGCGCCGGGGTGGCCGGGCTATGGCTCGCACTCAAGTCAGCCCGCGCCGGTCTGTCGGTCATGCTGGTCGAACGCGGCATTCCCGGCGGTGGCGCCAGCGGCGGGTTTCTCGGTGCCTTGATGCCGCACAGCCCCGAGCGCTGGAACGGCAAGAAGGACTTTCAGTTCCATGCCCTGGTCGACCTCGAGGACGAAGTTGCTCGGCTGGAAGAGGAAACCGGCACCTACTGCGGCTATCGCCGCGTCGGCCGGTTGTTGCCTTTGGTCTCCGAGCAGGCCCGCACGACAGCGCTTGAGCGGATCGCCGAGGCGCGTGCCAATTGGGGTGGCCGCTTTGGCTATGATGTCAGCCATACGCCCGACAGGGGAGACTGGCCGAATATCCTGCGCGCGCCTCACGGGATCGTTCACGAGTCGCTCTCGGCAAGGATTTCGCCGCCCGGCCTGCTCATCGCGCTCGTGACCGCCCTGTCGGTGATGCCGAATGTCGACTTGCGGTTCGAAACGTCTGTGGTGGAGGTCACGCCACGTGAGCGCCGGGCGAAACTGTCGGATGGCTCCACTGTGAGCTTCGGACATATCGCTTTGGCCAACGGCGTCGACGCCTTTCCGATGATTGCCCGTGCGGCGGGGCTTCCGGAGACCTCGCTGGGCGGGGCAGAGAAGGGCCAGGCGGCATTGCTGGACGCGAAAGCAGCTCCCGATTTGCCGCTGGTCTACGATGATGGTGTCTATGTGATTGCCCATGAAAACGGTCATGTCGCCGTTGGATCGACCAGCGAGCGCGAGTTTGACGATCCGCTGAGCACCGATGACAGGCTGGACGAGATCGTCAAGCGGGCGCGCAAGCTTTGCCCGGCGATCAAGCCTGCCCCGGTCATCCGACGCTGGGCCGGCGTGCGTCCGCGCGCCATCGGCCGCGATCCGATGCTCGGCCCGGTGCCGGGCGCGCCCGGTGTGCTGGCGATGGCCGGCGGTTTCAAGATCAGCTTCGGCATTGCCCATCGCATGGCCGACAGCCTTGTCGCCGAAATCACCGGCGGCGAGGGGCCCGAGACGCCTGAGAGTTTTTCCGTCGCCTATCATGCCGCCAAGGCCGCCCGCAAAGCCGCAACGGCCTGATTTGGCTGCAACAGCTTGCGGTTTTTCTTCAAAGTCCGGCACTCGACATTTGAGGCTGTGCTGGTACCGTTTGCTTGAAATCGAGATGGACCGAGCAATGAAAACAACACCCTATCCGCGCGACCTGATCGGCTATGGCCGGACCACGCCTGACCCGCAATGGCCGGATGGCGCACATTGCGCGGTGCAGTTCGTCGTCAATTACGAAGAGGGCGGCGAAAGCTCGATCCTCGATGGTGATCCGGCATCGGAGAACCTGCTGTCGGAGATCGTCGGCGCGCAGCCCTGGCCCGGCCAGCGCAACATGAACATGGAATCGCTGTACGAATACGGTTCACGCTCCGGCTTCTGGCGGCTCTGGCGGCTGTTCACCGAGCGCAACATGCCTGTCACGGTCTATGGCGTGGCACTTGCCATGCAGCGCAATCCCGAAGCCGTCGCCGCCATGAACGAAGCCGGCTGGGAGATCGCCAGCCACGGCTTGCGCTGGCTCGAATACAAGGATTTTTCGGAAGCGGAAGAGCGCCGCCACATCGCCGAATGCGTCCGCATCCACACCGAGGTGACCGGGTCGCGGCCGCTCGGCATCTATCAGGGCAAGCCCTCGGTCAATACGCTGGGGCTGGTGATGGAGGAAGGCGGCTTCGTCTATTCGGCCGATTCCTACGCCGATGAGCTGCCCTACTGGGTGGAGGGTCCCAAAGGTCCGCATCTGATCGTGCCCTACACGCTGGATGCCAATGACATGCGGTTTGCCACTCCGCAGGGCTTCAATTCGGGCGACCAATTCTTCACCTACCTCAAGGACAGTTTCGACATGCTGATGGCCGAAGGCGCTGCCGGCAACCCGAAGATGCTGTCGATCGGCCTGCATTGCCGCCTGGTCGGCCGTCCCGGCCGCGCCGCGGCGTTGGCGCGGTTCCTCGATTATGTCGCCTCCCATGACAAGGCCTGGGTGACCCGCCGCATCGACATCGCCAATCATTGGCATGCGCATCATCATCCGGAGAAAAGCCAGTGACCGATCGCGCCGATTTCATCGCCAGCTTTGGCGGGGTGTTCGAGCATTCCCCCTGGATTGCCGAACGGGCGTTCGACAATGGCCGGATAGCCAGGCCGCTTGCGGCCGGACCGGTGCATCAGGCGCTGTGCGCCGAGTTTCGCCTCGGAAGTCACGACGAGCGGTTGGGTGTGTTGCGCGCCCATCCGGATCTGGCGGGAAAGCTGGCGATTGCAGGCGACCTGACCGAGGATTCCAAGGCCGAGCAGGCCGGCGCCGGCCTCGACCGGCTGAGCCCGGACGAGCACGCCCGCTTTACCGAGCTCAACAGCCGCTACATGCAGGGTTTCGGCTTTCCGTTCATCATCGCGGTGAAGGGGCACGACAAGGACAGCATTCTCGCAGCCTTCGAGGCCCGCATCGGCAATGATCCCGAAACCGAATTCGAGACCGCCTGTGCGCAGGTCGAGAGAATTGCCGGGTTCCGGATCGCGTCCATACTGACGGAGTCCTGATACCGATGACAACGCTTGCTCTTGAACCGCTGACTGCCGAGGCCTTCACCGCGTTCGGCACTGTGGTGGACACCGCTGCCGCCGAAAAACGCATGATCAATGGTGGCACCACCGAACGCTTTCATGCGCTTGCCATGGCCGATACCGAAACCGGGGGTGGGCGCACCATCCTGTCGCTGTTTCGCGGCCAGCCACGCAGCTTTCCCTATGCGGTCGGCATGATGGAACGCCACCCGCTCGGCAGCCAGGCATTCTTTCCGCTCGCCCGGCGGAGCTGGATCGCGGTGGTTGCTCCCGACGTCAATGGACGCCCGGGGCAGCCGCGTGCATTCCTGGTTCCCGGTCACATCGGGGTGCAATATGCCCGCAATGTCTGGCATCATCCGCTGATTGCCGTTGGCGAGCCGAGTGATTTTCTGGTGATGGACCGCGAGGGCGGTGGCAACAACCTCGAGGAAATCGACTATGTTGAGCCCTATCTGATAGCCGAGCCGTCAAACTGACCAAGGAGACGACGATGTCCGCCCAACCCATTTCGACCGGACGCCTGACCACCCATGTGCTCGACACCGCCCGCGGCAAGCCCGCAGCCGGCATGGTGATCGAGCTTGTGCGGATTGATGGCCATGACCAGCACCTGGTCAAAACCGTCCGCACCAATGATGACGGCCGGGTCGATGCGCCAGTTCTTTCCGGCTCGAATCTGATCAAAGGCGTTTACGAGTTGCGTTTTCACGCGGCAGATTACTTGCGGTCTTCCGGCGACAAGCTGCCCGAGCCGGCGTTTCTCGACATCATCCCGATCCGCTTCGGCATTGCCGACACCGGCGCGCACTATCATGTGCCGCTTCTGATCTCGGCCTACGGCTATTCGACCTACCGCGGCAGCTGAAAAACCCTCTGCAAGCGTCCTTGTGAAGAGTGTCGCCTCATCGCCAGGGGCGGTGGTCACGAATGCCTGGTGGGCTGCTGTTCTCCGAGACCCAAGTGGCGCAGATCCCGGTTGCCGGCCAGCCATGCCGCACCGACGACGTCGCCGGCGGGCTGACTTGATACGGTGGCCTGGGCCGATGCCGGTATTATCGACGCTTCTTGTCTGTTCTGATCACCTTGCATTGATCGGCGGCATCGACCGGGCAAACAAGGCAGGCTTTCATTTCCACTGAACAGCACGTCCATTTGCCGTTCCGTGTGGAAGTTCGAGCGTCCTTCTTGTAGAGGCATGACGTCATGACGGCGCTGGCCCCTTTGGTCATTACCGGTCTTGGGTCCTTCTGGCGTGCTTCCGCTGTGCCAACCAGCGCAAACATTGCGCAAAGCGCCAATATGCTTGACGGTTTCATCTGCTTCGCTCCTTTTGCGCTGGTCACTGAAAAACCTTCTTGTCGGTCGGTCTGGGCCGCACAACGATTGCTGGATTGGATTTGCCGGTCATCGCGGTTCCCGCATTGGCAGGCGCTTCGCTCTGCGATCCAATGTGTTCGGGGCGGAACTTCTTGACGCACTGCTTGTAACGCAACCCGCAAGTCGTCCCGCCAACTCCATCGGAAATGCACTGCTTTTCCTTTTGTTTGCAGCATGTGTATCGCCCGTGGCCCGAGCACTGCTGCTTCCATTGATTGCCAATCGTGACATCAATGGCGGCAGCGGAACCGGGCGATACGAGTGATGTAAGGGATGCGATTGTGATCGCGCACGCGGCGAAGGTGGAGTTTGAAATCAGTCTCATGTCAGTGCTCCTCTTGGGATCGGCACACTCGTATTTGACAGGAGAGGTCAGATTGATTTTCAATCAGTAGTATTCAGTCAAATAAGTGTGCCAATTTGGTGGTTCGATCTTTTTTCACGATTTCACACTGATCTTTTTGCTGTTAATCGGGACTGAATTGACCATTCAGCTGTCATTCATGTTGAAATGTAATTCGGGGTAAATCTTCAGGGGTCGCAATAAACTGCAGGCCTGCTGGCGCGGTTTCTAGATCTCGGAGAAGAGGCCAAGCCCGCAACTCATGAAGTTGTGAAGAGTTTTTTGCACGTATCCGGGCGTAGATCTGCAGTCCACGCAAAGCGATCTCAGGGATGAATTGGACTGCCGGAAAAAGCGAAAGCCGCGTGGCAGTACATCCGTGCTCACGCGACTTTATAAGCGATCCTCTAAAGGGCCGCTGCTGTTAAACAGCTTGCAGGATGAGTGTTAACAAAGGGTTAAGACAGAAATATGACAGTGCCGGAATAGACATCCCGAGCACGGCCCGCAAACTTGCTAGACTGCTTCACCAGCAACATAGACCTGCCGCACCGAGCGGTCGTCGCCCATTGTTTGCATCAGGAAGAGTTCCTCTTCCAGCGTCCGGACGGTTTCCATCCGGATATGCATGGAAGGCGTTGCCCCGGCATCGAGCACGATGATGTCCGCGTCGCTGCCCGGCTCCAGTGTCCCGATCCGGTCCACAAGCCCCAGCGCCTCGGCATTGCCGCGGGTGGCCTGCCAGTAGTTTTCCAAGGGCGGCAGCCGGTGGCCGCGCAATTGCTGGATCTTGTAGGCCTCGTCCAGTGTCCTGAGCAGCGAGTAGCTTGATCCGCCGCCGATATCGGTGGCGATCGCGGTGCGCACGCCATGCTCCTTGAGCCGTCTGAGATCGAAAAGCCCCGAGCCCAGGAACAGGTTGGAAGTCGGGCAGTGAACGGCAACGGAACCGGCGTCGGCGATGGCGTCCATTTCCCGGTCCGACAGGTGAATGGCGTGGCCGAGCAGCATCTTGCGGGTCAGCAGGCCATGTCGTGCGTAGACATCGGTATAATCCTGCGCCTCCGGATAGAGCTCCATCGTGTAGGCGATCTCGGCGTTGTTTTCCGACAGGTGCGTCTGGATCAGCAGATCCGGATGCTCGCGCGCCAGCGTGCCGGCGGCGTCGAGCTGGGCCGGGGTCGAGGTGATCGCGAACCGCGGCGTGATCGCCACGTGGTTGCGGGCCTTGCCGTGCCAGGCCGCGATCACCGCCTTGGTGTCATCATAACTCGATTGTGCCGTGTCGGTCAGTGCCTCGGGCGCGTTGCGATCCATCATCACCTTGCCGCCGACCATCAGCAGGTTGCGCCGCGTGGCTTCGGTGAAATAGGCATCGGCCGAGCCCTTGTGCACAGAGCAATAGGCGGCCGCCGTCGTCGTGCCCTGGCGCAGCAATTCGTCGAAGAACAGCTTGGCGAAGCGGGCCGAATGGCCCGCATCGGCGAACTTCTGCTCCTCCACGAAAGTGTAGGTGTTGAGCCATTCAAGCAGGTTGGCGGCGTAGCTCGCCGTCACCTGCATCTGCGGGAAATGGATATGCGGATCGATGAACCCGGCCATCAGTAAATGCGGCCGGTGATCGATCACTTCGGCGCCGACCGGGGCTCTGAATCTCACCTCGGCATAGGTGCCGGCATCGGAAATTCGGCCGTTCTCGACAAGCAGCGCACCGTCTTCCTCGAACACGTAGCTGGCATGGTCGTCGCGTGCCTGCGGGCGCGACTTGAAACTCAAGGTGCGCCCGCGCAGGAGTTTGGCTGTCATTGATTGGCCTCGCCGGCGATGGCCGATTCATACCAGGCGACGATCAGCGCCCGTTCAGATGGTTCGACGAAGGTGACGTTGCCCGGCGGCATGGCGTGGCTGCGTCCGGCCTGAAGATAGATCTCGCGCGCATGCCGCGCGATATCGGCTTCGGTTTCCAGCCGCACATCCTTCGGCGCATGGGCGATTCCTTCCCAGAACGGCTCGGCGGTATGGCACATCGAGCAGCGCCCCATGATGGTTTCGTTCACCGCCTCGAAGTGGGCGTTTGCGACGAATTGCTGCTGCAGCGGGGTGAGTGCGGCTTCTTCCATTACTTCTTCCGGGCGCGGCAGGCTCGACAGCCAGACGATGGCGAGGAAAAGCATGACGGTTGCGGCCCAGGTCCAGTGTGGCTTGCCCTTGCGTGCATGCACGGTGTTGAACCAGTGCCGGATGGTAACCCCCATCAGGAACACCAGCGCCGCGATCAGCCAGTTCCACTGGGTGGCGAATGCCAGCGGGTAGTGGTTCGACAGCATCAGGAAGATCACCGGCAGGGTGAGGTAGTTGTTGTGCAGCGAACGCTGCTTGGCGATGCGGCCGTATTTCGGATCCGGCGTCCGGCCGGCCTTGAGATCGGCGACCACGACCTTCTGGTTGGGGATGATTATCATCGCCACGTTGGCGCTCATGATGGTCGCGGTGAACGCGCCCAGGTGCAGCAGCGCCGCCCGGCCGGTGAATACCTGGGTATAGCCCCAAGCCATCGCCACCAGCACCGCAAACAGCACCAGCATCAGGCCGGTGGTGTTCTGGCCGATCGGTGATTTGCAAAGCAGGTCGTAAATCACCCAGCCGAAGATGATCGAGGCGAGCGAGATCGCGATCGCCACCGGGGCCGTGACATCAAGCACGCTTGCGTCGATGAGATAGAGCTCGGCGCCGGCGTAATAGACCACGCACAGCATGGCGAAACCCGACAGCCAGGTGACGTAGCTTTCCCATTTGAACCAGGTCAGGTGCTCGGGCAGCCGTTCGGGCGCCACCAGGTATTTCTGGATGTGATAGAAGCCGCCGCCGTGCACCTGCCACTCCTCGCCATGGGCGCCTTCGGGCAGCCCCGGCCGCTGCACCAGCCCCAGGTCGAGCGCGATGAAATAGAACGACGATCCGATCCAGGCGATGGCCGTGATCACATGCAGCCAGCGCACCGCGAAGCTGAGCCAATCCCACAGGAGAGCATATTCGTACATCGGTGCCCCTCGCACTTTGTTGCAGTTTGTTTTGCAGTGCACATGATGGGCAATGCGGGCCGCAATGGGAAGCCCGGCAACGGTCTGTTGGAAATTAATCAGTTCCCGGTTTTCCCTGATAATCAAACTGATTGCCCTGGCATGTCTGACTGGTTCGGCAGCTTTCGTTTTCCACAACCGCTGTCACAAATCTGTTTTCAATTGCGCGTTAGAAACGCAAAGGTTACGTTTCCCTTTCGGGTTACGTTCGTTTTCACGCGTTTCCCCGCATGGGAGGAAGTTCAAATGAAGAAATTTATCGCAGCCGGCGTTGTCGCCGCACTCATTTCCAGCGTTGTACCGGCCAGCGCCGCCACCCAGGTCGATTTCTGGCATGCCTTTACCGGACGTCTTGGTGAGCTTCTCGACGAGCAGGTTTCCAAGTTCAACGCATCCCAGACAGACTATGTCGTGGTCGCCACCAACAAGGGCAACTATTCTGAAACACTCAATGCCGGTATCGCAGCGTTCCGCGCCGGCGAACAGCCTGACATCCTTCAGGTATTCGAAGTCGGCACCGCCACGATGATGGCCGCCAAGGGCGCCATCAAGCCGGTGTATGAGGTCATGGCCGAATCTGGGCTGCCGTTCGATCAATCCGTGTATCTGGCTGCAGTGGCCGGTTACTATACGACGACGGAAGGCGAGATGCTGTCTCTGCCTTACAACTCCTCGACCCCGGTTCTTTACGTCAACAAGGACGCATTGAAGGCCGCCGGCCTTGATCCCGAAATGGATCTGTCGACCTGGGACGAGGTTGGAACCGCGCTTGATGCACTCAAGGAATCGGGCTCCAAATGTCCGCTGACCACTGCCTGGCAGAGCTGGGTTCATCTCGAGAACATGTCCGCCTACCACAACGTTCCCTTCGCTTCGAAAGACAACGGCTTTGCCGGGGTCGACACCGAGCTGAGCTTCAACGGCGATGTTCAGGTCAAGCACATCGATACGCTTGGCCAGTGGGCCAAGGACGGCAAGTTCATCTACTCGGGCCGGCGCAATGAAGGCGGGGCGCCGTTCCGGGCCGGCGAATGCGCGCTGTTCACCGAGTCCTCCGCCGGCTATGCCGGTGTGAAAAAGGAAGCAACCTTCGATTTCGCCATCCGGCCGTTGCCGTACTGGAGTGATGTTGAAGGTGCCCCGCAGAACACCATCATCGGTGGTGCGTCGCTTTGGGTGATGCAGGGCCAGACTGCGGAAGAGTACAAGGGCGTTGCTGCGTTCTTCAACTTCCTCTCGAGCTCCGAGATCCAGGCCAAGTGGCATCAGGATACCGGCTACCTGCCGATCACCATGGCGGCTTACGAGGCGACCAAGGCTTCGGGCTTTTATGATGAAAATCCCGGCACCGATATTTCCATCATCCAGATGACCGGCAAGGCCCCGACCGCCAATTCAAAGGGTCTGCGTCTTGGCAGTTTCGACCAGATTCGCGGCATCATCGATGAGGAACTCGAAGGCGTGTGGAATGGTTCGAAATCTGCGAAGGACGCGCTGGATTCGGCCGTCTCCCGTGGTGACGAACTGCTCCGCCGTTTCGAGCAGGCCAACCGCTAAACTGCTGACCCGGCGGAGCCCCGAGGCTCCGCCGGCTTTCACGTCACGGCTGGTGATCCATGGAAAAGCGCGTCGTATTCGATAACCGCTGGCTGCCCTATCTGTTGGTCAGCCCGCAGCTGGTTGTCACCTTTGTTTTCTTCTTCTGGCCGGCCGGACAGGCTGTCTACCAGTCCGCCTTCATCCCTGACCCGTTCGGCCTCAAGACCCAATTCGTCGGGTTCGGAAATTTCGAGTACCTCTTCGGCAACCGTTTCTACCGCGAAGCCTTTTTCACCACCGGCGTCTTCTCGGTGCTCGTCACGGTGTCGGCAATGTCGTTTGCGTTGTGGCTTGCGGTTCTCGCCGACCGGGTCATCAAGGGTTCTGGCGCCTACCGGACCCTGCTGATCTGGCCCTACGCGGTAGCACCCGCCATCGCCGGAGTGCTTTGGCTGTTCATGTTCAACCCCTTCACCGGCATCATCGCCTGGATGTTGTCGCAGTTCGGTTATGCCTGGAACCACAATCTGGATGGCGGTCAGGCCATGGCGCTCGTGGTGGCGGCCTCGGCCTGGAAGCAGATCAGCTACAATTTCCTGTTCTTCCTTGCCGGCCTGCAGGCAATCCCGAAAAGCGTCATCGAGGCGGCCGCAATCGATGGCGCCAGTTTCTGGCGGCGTTTCTGGACCATCGTCTTTCCGCTGTTGTCGCCGACCACGTTCTTCCTGCTGGTGGTCAATGTCATCTACGCATTCTTCGACACCTTCGGCGTCATTCACACCATCACCCAGGGCGGGCCGCAGCAATCGACCACGATCCTGGTCTACAAGGTATTCGCCGACGGTTTCGTCGGTCAGGATCTTGGCTCCTCGGCAGCGCAGTCTGTGGTGCTGCTGGTGCTGGTAACGATACTGACCGTGGTTCAGTTCCGTTTCATTGAGCGGCGGGTGCACTACTGATGAGCGGCATGGTCGAAAAGCGCGGGCTCGGGACCTGGCTCACACACGCCGGGCTGATCATCGGCGTGGCGGTGATCTGCTTTCCGATCTGGATTGCATTTGTTGCCTCGACGGTTACCCAGGACGATCTGGTCCGGCCACCGATGCCTTTGCTGCCTGGCCCGCATTTCCTCGACAATTATCTTGAAGCGCTATTGACCGGCGGCAATGCCCCGGTTTGGCAGATGCTGCTCAATTCCATGGTGATGGCGCTCGGGATTACCATCGGCAAGATCGTTATTTCGCTGCTGTCGGCCTATGCGATCGTCTATTTCCGGTTCCGGTTCCGGATGCTGTTTTTCTGGCTGATCTTCATGACCCTGATGCTGCCGGTCGAGGTCCGCATCGTGCCGACCTACGAAGTCGTGGCGAGCCTCGGGCTTCTCAACAGCTACACCGGACTGATCCTGCCGCTGATCGCCTCCGCCACAGCCACCTTTCTGTTCCGCCAATTGTTCATGACCATCCCCGACGAGCTTGCCGAAGCCGCCCGCGTCGATGGCGCGGGGCCGGTCCGCTTCTTCATTGACATATTGCTGCCGATGTCGCGCACCAACATCGCGGCCCTCTTCGTCATCCTCTTCATCTATGGCTGGAACCAGTATCTCTGGCCATTGCTGATCACCACCGAGCCCTCCATGAACACCGTGATCATGGGCATCAAGCAGATGCTGCCGACCGGTGATCAAACCGTGGAGTGGCCGGTTATCATGGCGACCGCCATGCTGGCGATGCTGCCGCCTGTCATCGTTGTGGTCGGCATGCAGAAACTCTTCGTCAAGGGTTTGGTCGAAAGCGAGAAATGAGTTCCCATGGCTGAAATCAAACTTGAAGCGATCAAAAAGAGCTACGGCCGCACCGAGGTCATCCATGGCATTGACGCCGAGATCAGTGATGGTGAATTCATCGTGATCGTCGGACCCTCGGGTTGCGGCAAGTCAACGTTGTTGCGCATGGTCGCGGGGCTTGAAACCATTTCCTCGGGTGAAATCCATATTGGCGACCGTGTGGTCAACAGGCTGGAGCCGCGTGAACGCGATATTGCGATGGTGTTCCAGAACTATGCACTTTATCCGCACATGAGTGTGTTCGACAACATGGCCTACGGCCTCAAGATAGCCAATGTTGCAAAGCCCGAGATCGCGGCGCGGGTGGCCGAAGCCGCGCGGATGCTCGAGCTCGAACCCTACCTCGACCGGAAGCCGCGGCAATTGTCCGGTGGCCAGCGCCAACGTGTGGCAATGGGACGCGCGATTGTTCGGAAGCCGGCGGTCTTCCTGTTCGACGAGCCTCTCTCCAATCTTGATGCGAAACTGCGGGTGCAGATGCGCCTGGAGATCAAGGCGCTGCAACGCAAGCTCGGTGTGACCGCGCTCTATGTCACGCATGATCAGGTCGAAGCCATGACCTTGGCCGATCGCATGATCGTCATGAATGCCGGTGTCGCCGAGCAGATCGGCCGGCCGCTCGATGTTTACGCCAATCCGGCAACCCTGTTTGTGGCGGGTTTCATAGGTTCACCGCCAATGAACGTTCTCAGCCATGAAATCCGGGCGGGCAGGGGCGCACTCGATCCCGGCGCGGTCATCGGCATAAGGCCCGAACACATTAATCTGGTTGCCCCCGGTGCCGGATTGATTGACTTCGATGTCGCCTTCTGTGAGCCGTTGGGCGCCGAAACGCTTGTCCACGGCGTTACCGCTGCGGGTGACAAGCTGGTGGTGCGCATTGATGGGGAAGTCAAAGTGCCCGCCGATGGTGCCCGCGTTGGCCTGGCAATCGATCCGGCACGAATTCTCGCCTTCGACGCTTCGGGCCGCCGCAGCGAACAATGAGATTGGTTGAGGCATTCGACGCGACGAGACCGCCATCTTCCGTTTTGACGCGGCATACTAATCCATGTGCGCAGCCGCCGGTGCGGGCGCGGCCATCTTTGGCTTGCGCAGCATCAGCGCCAGCGGAATGGCAAAAAGCGTCACCAGCATCATCAGCTTGAAATCATTGTTGTAGGAAATCATCAGCGCCTGCTGGTTGACCAGCCCGTCAAGGGTTTGCAGCATCGTCGGGTTGATCGCCTTGCCGGGCAGCAAGCCCTGCAGCACCGGATTGAACGGGTTGATGAAGGCGCCGAGTTCCTGGTGATTGATCTGCAGATTGCGGGCGAGATACATTGACACCACCGAGATGCCGATAGACGAACCGAGGTTTCGCACCAGGCTGAACAGGCTGGCTGCATCGGTGCGGAACCGCGCATCCAGCGTGGCGAAGGCCACCGTCGACAGCGGCACGAACACCAGCCCGAGGCCGAGGCCCTGGATGACGCCGGTGGAAATCACCGGCCAGCTGTCCATCTGCGGCGAGAAGCCGGTCATCAGGTAGAGCGATGCCGAGGTCAGCAGCAGTCCGCCGATCACCAGGTAGCGTGCATCGACCATGCGCACCAACCGGCCGACCAGCAACATCGAGATCATCGTTCCCATGCCGCGCGGGGCCATCACCAGCCCGGTGGTAATCGTCGAATAGCCGAACACCCGCGACAGCATCGGCGGCAGCAGGGCGAGGCTTGCCAACAGCACGATGCCGACAATGAAGATCAGAACCAGCCCGGTAACGAAATTGCGGTCGGCAAAGATCTTGGGATCGACGAAGGGATCTTTCGCCGTCGCCAGGTGAACCGTGAAAATCCAGATGCCGGTGATTGCCAGCGCAAGCTCGATCCAGATTTCCCATGCCGAGAACCAGTCGACCTCGCCGCCGCGGTCGAGCATCAGCTGCAGGGCGCCGACGCCAAGTGACAGCATGGCGAAACCGAAGAAGTCGAAACGGCGCAGGCGCTTGCCGATTTCCGGCAGGTAGGCAGCACAGCCCATGAAGGCGATGATGCCGACCGGCAGGTTGATGAAGAACACCCAGCGCCAGTTCAAAGCATCGGTCAGCCAGCCGCCGAGAGTGGGGCCGATGATCGGACCGACCATGATGCCTGCACCCCAGATCGCCATCGCCGAACCGTGACGTTCCTTCGGATTGATGTCGAGCAGGAAGGTCTGCGACAGCGGCACGATGGCCGCGCCGAACAGGCCCTGGAGGATCCGGAACAGCACCATCGTTTCGAGGCTCGGCGCCAGCCCGCAGGCCATCGAGGTGGCGGTAAAGCCGACGATTGTCGTCAGGAACAGTTGCCGCCGGCCGACCCGGTCGGCAAGCCAGCCGGTGACCGGCGTCATGATCGCCGCCGCCACGATGTAGGAGGTCAGCACCCAGGTGATGGTGTCCTGAGAGGCATCGAGGTCGCCGGTCATCGACGGCAGCGCCACATTGGCAATCGTCGTGTCCAGCACCTGCATGATGGTCGCCAGCATGATCGAGATGGTGATCAGGCCCCGATGCGGCACATTGTGCCCGGGTTCGTCGGTCGTGCTCATGGTGATTGTGTTCCCGGGCGGCGGATTACTCGGCGGCCTTGGCGCTGCCGAACAGATCGCCGAAGCTGCGGCTTGCGCCGGTGTCCACCGTCACGGTGGCGCTCAGGCCCGAGCGCGCCATGATCTGCGCTTCGGGGTTGGAGAGCTTGAGCCGCACCGGGATCCGCTGGGTGACCTTGACCCAGTTGCCGGTGGCATTCTGTGCCGGCAGCAGCGAGAATTCAGCACCGGTGCCTGCGCCGATCGAATCCACCTTCGCCTTGAAGGTGCGGTCTGGATAAAGGTCGAAAACCACTTCGGCCGACTGATCGGGCTTCATGTTGGCAATCTGCGGTTCCTTGAAATTGGCGTCGATCCACGGATCGGAGGTCTCGACAATGGCAAACAGCGAGGCGCCCGGCGTTACGTATTCGCCCGGCCGGAAGGACGAGGCCTGGTAGACCAGCCCGTCGGCCGGCGCCCGCACGGTGGCAACGCCGAGATTGTAGGCGGCCTTGTCGCGCGCGGCCTTCGCCGCCACCACCATCGGGTGGGCGTCGATCTCGCCCTCAAGACTGTTGGCCAGCGCTGCCTGCGCTGTGGCAACCGCCTGCCGCGCAGCGATCAGGCCCTGGTTGGCCTTCTGCGCGGTGTGGCGGGCGTCATCGAGTGCCGATGTCGTTGTCACGCCCTTGGCGGTCAATGCTTTCTGCCGGTCAAGCGTGTCCTGGTAGAAGGCGGCGTCATCGGCGGCGATCTGTTCCTGGGTCAGCGCCTGGGCGTAGGCCGCCTTGAGCTCGATGACGTTGAGTCGGGCGCTTTCAACGGCGGCATTGGCCTGATCAAGCGCAATCTCAAGCGGCGCCGGATCCACCTGGAACAGCACGTCGCCTTTCCTGACCGCACCGTTTTCAGTGACATATACGCTTGTGACGCGGCCGGCGATCTCGCTGGCGATGGTGATCCGCGACAGCCGCATGTTGGCGTTCTCGGTTTCCTCGAAGCGCCCGCCGGTGATCCACGCATAGGCGCCGCCGCCGATCAGCAGGCAGGGCACCACCAGCATCAGCACGTTGCGGCGAAGTTTCGAGGGCTTCTTGGCTAGCGTGGAGGATTGAGATGCTGCGTTGGTCTGGTTTGCTTGGGTGCTCATGAGGATGCCTGCTTCTTAATTTGTGGACATGCTGGTGCTGTGTCGTCTGCGGATAGGTTTTCAACCACGGTGGCGAGCGCTGCCATCAGCAAAGCCCGATGATCTTCATCGATGCCGGCCAGGGCCTCTTCGAAAACGTCGCCGGCCACCGCCTTGATCGCGGAATAGGCGGCGAGGCTCTTTTCCGTCGGAACAACCCGGTTCACCCGGCGGTCGGTTTCGTGCGCACAGCGCTTGACCCATTCGCCTTGCTCCATGCGGTCGATCAGCCGCGACACGCTGATCGGCTCGATTTCCAGCAGTTCCGCCAGCCGGGCCTGGGTCGGGTTCTGTTCCCGAACCACCCGCACCAGCAAGCGCCACTGCGCCGAGGAGAGGCCGTATTCCTGGCCGCGCGTTTCGAATTTCTTGCGCAACAGCCGTGCGGCGTCGTGGATCAGGAATCCGAACTGGTCGATGGAGGCGTTTTTCATAAGCTAGATATATTATAAGCATGCTTATTAAACAATGGGTGTGACGCAATATCCTTAAGTGGAGTGTTTGTCCGGCCCATCTGTCGATGTCGCCCTCTGGCCATCAGGTGCCGCAGCGAATCTGTTGATCGCAAATCGCAAATGTGACAACGCTTCTGCAAATATTTCTCGGCACTGCGAGCATTCCATGGACAATCCGGACTTCATCATTATCGGCGCCGGCTCCGCCGGCTGCGTTATGGCCGAACGGCTGTCGGCATCGGGCCGCCACAAGGTCCTGGTGCTTGAAGCCGGCGGCGATGACCGGCGGTTTTTCGTGCAGATGCCGCTTGGCTACGGCAAGACCTTCTTCGACCCGAAAGTGAACTGGATGTACCGCGCCGAGCCGGACGAGGGGCTGGCGGGGAACGTCGATCACTGGCCGCGGGGCCGGGTGCTGGGCGGCTCATCCTCCATTAACGCCATGGTCTGGGTGCGTGGCGCCCGCGCTGATTTTGATGACTGGCGCGAGGCCGGCAATCCCGGCTGGGGCGCCGACGAGATGTTTTCGGCCTTCCGCGATGTCGAATGCGCAACCATCGGCGATGATGCGATCAGGGGCCGCAAGGGCCCGCTCAACCTGTTCGTGCCGGACAAGACCGTCCATCCGCTCACCCGCAAATGGTTTCAGTCGGCCCAGGCCATCGGCCTGCCGCTCAATTCCGATTTCAACGGTGAAAGCCAGGATGGCATCGGTCTGCTGGAGTTCACCATCCACAACGGCCGCCGGCTGTCCGCCGCCCGCGCTTTCCTGCGTCCGGCCATGTCGCGGCCCAATCTGCGTGTCGTCACCGGTGCGCTGGTGACCGGGCTCACCTTCGAGGGCAGTCGGGTGACCGGAGTCAGCTACAGTCGCCGCGGCAAGACCGTGACGGTGAAAGCCGGGCGCGAAGTCATCTTGAGCGGAGGCTCGGTCAACTCGCCGCAGCTGCTGCAGCTCTCGGGCATTGGCCCGGCGGATCACCTCAAGGGTCTCGGGATTGATGTCCGGCTCGACAATCCGAATGTCGGGCGCAATCTCGAAGACCATATCGGCACCAATTACACCTTCCGGGCCAATTGCCCGACCATCAACCAGCAGCTGGGCCCCTGGTGGGGCAAGCTGTCGGCGGGATTGCATTACCTGCTGCTTCGCGATGGCCCGCTGTCGGTCAGCCTCAACCAGGCCGGTGGTTTCATTCGCACCTCGCCGGATCTGTCGCGGCCCAACATGCAGCTCTATTTCCAGGCGTTTTCGACGGTCATTCCACGGCCGGGCGAGCGGCCGATCCTCAGCCCCGATCCGTGGCCGGGATTTTCCATCGGCTGGTCCAACTGCCGCCCCAAGAGCCGCGGCGAGATCATGATCCGCTCCGCCGACCCGTCAGCGTCGCCACGCATCACCCCCAATGCGCTGTCGCATGCAGACGATGTCGCCGAGATGCTGGCGACCGGCAAGCTGGTGCGCCAGATGGCGGCGGCCAGGCCGCTGGCCGATTGCATCGAGGCTGAATTGCTGCCCGGCCCGGAGATCGTCGACGATGCGGCGATGATCGATGACATCCGCCGCAGATCCGGCACCGTCTATCACCCGGTCGCCACCTGCCGCATGGGCCCGGATCCGGCCAAATCGGTGGTCGATAGCCGCTTGCGGGTGCATGGCATAGGCGGTTTGCGGGTGGTCGATTGCTCGATCTTTCCCAACATCATCACCGGCAACACCAACGCCGCGGCCATCGCCACCGCCTGGCGCGCGGCGCAGCTGGTGCTTCAGGACAACGCCTGACGGTTGGAGGCCTGCCACCCCGTCAGCGCGCTGATCACGTCGGCCGCGACCGTGGCCGCGATTACCTGCGGTCGCTTGTCGGCGATCTTGCGGCCGATCGGGCAGACCAGTTTTGCAAGCCTGGCCTTGTCGCCGCCTTCGCGCAAGAATTGGTGCTCGAAGGTGGCGCGCTTGCTGTCCGAGCCGATCATGCCGATCTGGGCCAGGTCATTGCGTGCAAGTGCCGCCGAGATGATCAGGAAATCCAGCGCATGGTCATGGGTCAGCACGATCACGGCACTTCCCGGCGCAATCTCATCGACCAGGCTTTCCGGCAAGGCGGTCAGATGCCGGCTGGCACCCTCAGGTGTCAGCTCCAGTTCGTCCGCCCGCGTCTCGACCACATGAACCTTGACCGGCAACAGCAGCAATGAGCTGGTCAGCGCCCGGCCGACATGACCGCCGCCAAACAGCCAGACCTCGGGATCGTCGGCGTCCTCCGTCTCGACCATCGCCTCGATCTCGCGGAACCGGGCAGGGGGGATGACTTCGAACGACAAGGTGACATGCCCGCCGCAGCACTGCCCGATTGCCGGCCCCAGAGGCAGCGCCATCGGGGAGGCATCGGCCCCGGCAAGCACCTTGCGGGCGCGGTCGATGGCGTCAAGCTCAAGCCGGCCGCCGCCGATGGTGCCGAAGCTCGCGGTGTCACCGACCAGCATCCAGGCATCGTTGTCGCGCGGCGTCGATCCTTTGGCCTGGGCAACCCGGACCAGCACACATCCGCGGTCCCAGGACCGGGCGGCAAAGTCGCGATAGGCGGAGAGCCGCGTCATCAGACGTCAGCTCCGTCCTCTCCGGACATGTCGGCATCTGCAACCAGCGCCTTCAGCCGTTCCACCGCCATCAGCACGCGTTCGGGTGTCGCCGGGGCGTCAAGCTGCGGTGAAACCTGGTAGTCAGCGATCGAGGCCACGGCCATGCCAAGCGCCTCGAGCACCGAGATCGGCAGCATGAACGGCGGTTCGCCCACGGCCTTGGAGCGCCGGATCGTCGGCTCGCGGTTCTCCGCCCACTCGGCAAGCCGGACATTGAACTCGCGCGGCCGGTCAGACGCCAGCGGGATCTTGTAGGTCGACGGCGCGTGGGTCCTCAGACGTCCCTTGTCATCCCACCACAGTTCTTCCGTCGTCAGCCAGCCCATGCCCTGGACGAAGGCGCCCTCGATCTGGCCGATGTCGAGCGCCGGATTGAGCGATTTGCCCGTATCGTGCAGCACGTCGACCCGGTCGACCTGGTATTCGCCGGTCAGCGTGTCGACCGAGACTTCCGAAACCGCAGCGCCATAGGCGAAATAGTAGAACGGCCGGCCCTTGCCGCTGGCCCGGTCCCAGTGGATCTCCGGCGTCTTGTAGAACCCCGCCGCCGAAAGCTGGATCCGCGCCTGGTAGGCAAGCTTGATGAAATCCCCGAAGGTCATGAGCTCGTTGCCGACGCGCACATGATTGGGCTCGAACACCACCTGCTCGGCCGGCACGTTGAATTTCTCGCAGGCGAAACTCACCAGCCGCGCTTTGATCTGCTGCGCCGCATTGGCCGCCGCCATGCCGTTGAGATCGGTGCCCGACGAGGCCGCGGTGGCGGACGTGTTGGGCACCTTGCCGGTGGACGTGGCGGTAATCCGGATGGTGTCGAGATCGACCTGGAATTCCTCGGCCAGCACCTGCGCCACCTTGGTGTTCAGCCCCTGACCCATCTCGGTGCCGCCATGGTTGAGATGGATCGAGCCGTCCTGGTAGATGTGCACCAGCGCCCCGGCCTGGTTGTACCAGGTGGCGGTGAACGAGATGCCGAACTTGACCGGCGTCAGCGCGATGCCGCGGCGGACCACCGGGCTCATCTGGTTGAAGTCGATGATCTCGGCACGCCGCGCCTGGTAGTCCGAAGACGTCTCGAGGTCCTCGACGATCCGCGCGATGATGTTGTCTTCCACTCTCTGGTGGTAGGGCGTCACGTCGCGACCCGGACCGCCGTAGAAATTGGCCTTGCGGATCTCCAGCGGATCGCGCCCCAGCGCATAGGCGACCTCCTCGATGATCCGTTCGCCGCCGAGCATGCCCTGCGGTCCGCCAAAACCGCGGAACGCGGTGTTGGATACGGTGTTGGTCATCATCGGCTTCGAGGCGAGCCGCACATCCTTGTAGAAATAGCAATTGTCGGCGTGAAACAGCGCCCGGTCGGTGACCGGCCCGGACAGGTCCGAGGAAAAGCCGCACCGCGCCGCAAAGCTTGCGTCGACGGCGTGGATCGCCCCGCTTTCATCGAAGCCGACCTCGTAATCGACGACGAAATCATGCCGCTTGCCGGTGATCGTCATGTCGTCGTCGCGGTCCGGCCGGATCTTGACCGGGCGGTTGAGTTTCTTGGCGCCAATCGCGGCAATGGCTGCGAACTGGTTTGATTGCGTTTCCTTGCCGCCGAAGCCGCCGCCCATCCGCCGGACATGAACCGTCACCGCGTTCGACACCGTGCCGAGCACGTGCGCCACCATGTGCTGCACTTCGCTCGGGTGCTGGGTCGAGGACCAGACGGTGACCTCGTCGTCCTCGCCGGGAATGGCAAACGCGATATGACCTTCGAGATAGAAGTGATCCTGTCCGCCGATCCGCATCTCGCCCGATAGCCGCATCGGGGCTGTGGCAAGCCCTGCCTCGGCATCGCCGCGTTGAAGCGTCAGCGAATCGGTAACCAGCGGATAGCCGGCCTCCATCGCCGCGCGCACGTCGGTGACATGCGGCAGGTCTTCATAACCAATTACAGCACGTTTGGCAGCGCGTCGGGCCTGATCGCGGCTCTCGGCGATAACGGCGAAAACCGGCTGGCCGTGAAACAGCACCATGTCGGTCGCCAGCACCGGCTCGTCGTTGCGCCCGGTTGGCGAAATGTCGTTGACGCCCGGCACATCGGCGCCGGTCAGCACCGCCACCACGCCTTCGGATGCGCGAACCGCATCGAGATCGAGCGCGGTGATCCGCGCATGCGCCCGGTCGCTCAGGCCCAGGTAGCCGTGCAGGGTGCCAGCGGGTTCAGCCATGTCGTCAATGTAATCGGCGCTGCCGGTGACATGCTTGTGGGCGGAATCGTGGGCCCGGGACACGTGGGCGCCGCCGGAGATTTCGGTGCGGCTGCGTGAAGTCGATTTAGCCATGATCAAGCCTCCGCCAGTGCCGGGTGGCGCTCGATGCGGGCAGGCGCGCCGCAGCTTTCAAGGAAAAACCGGATCAGCAGGTTCTGCGCCGCCAGCATCCGGTACTCGGCACTCGCCCGCCAGTCCGTCAAGGGCTGGTAATCCTCGCTGAGCGCCGCCCGCGCCGCCTGGATCGTCTCCCACGACCAGGGCCGGCCGATGAGTGCCGCTTCGGTTGCCGCTGCCCGTTTCGGCGTTCCGGCCATGCCGCCAAAGGCGATCCGTGCCGAGGCAACCAGTCCCTCGACATCGGTGGTCACGTGGAAGGCCGCGCACAGCGCCGAGATGTCCTCGTCGCGGCGCTTGGAAATCTTGTAGACCGCGAAGAACACATCCTCTTCGAGCGCCGGCACGAAGATGCTTTCGACGAATTCGCTCGCCTGGCGGTCCTGCTTGCCATAGGCGATGAAGAAGTCCGCCAGCGGCACGGTCCGGCGGTCGGACCCTTTGCGCAGGGTCACCGTTGCATCAAGTGCGATCAGCGGCGGCGGGGTGTCACCGATCGGCGAACCATTGGCGATATTGCCGCCCACCGTGCCCATGTTGCGCACCTGCTCGCCACCGATGCGGTCCCACAACTCCGCCATCTGCGGGACCACCGACACGATGGCACCGCGCGCCGAGGTGTAGGAAACGCCGGCGCCAAGCGTGATGCCGGCATCGGTGATGGCGATCTGCTTGAGCTCCTCGAGGTGACCGATATGGATCACCGGGGCGATGTCGCGCATCTGCTTGGTCACCCACAATCCGACATCGGTCGACCCGGCAACGATCGTCGCCTCGGGATGCGCTTCGTAGAGCGCGGCCAGATCATCAAGGTCGGCCGGCAGATAGGTGGTGCCGCGCTCATGCTCGATGGTTACGCGGGCGCCGTCGGCAAATTCGGTCAGCGCCTCGGTGGTCGCATCGTAGGCGGCCACCAGCCGATCATTCTCAGTCGAGGGGATGGTCTTGGCGGCTGCGATCGCCGCCTTGACGATCGGCTCATACCCGGTGCAGCGGCACAAATTGCCCTGCAATTGCCGCTCGATGTCCGCCTCCTTTGGTTCCGGCTCGGCGAGCCACAGGGCGTGCAGCGAGGCCACGATGCCCGGCGTGCAGAAGCCGCATTGCGAGCCGTGAGCATCGACCATCGCCTGCTGCACCGCGCTCAATCCGCCATCCGGCCGGTTGAGATATTCCACGGTGACGACGTGCGTGGCGTCGAGCGAGCCGACGAAGCGGATGCAGGTATTGACCGTCTCGTAGCTTAACAGCCCGTTGTCGATGCGTCCGACCAGCACCGTGCAGGCGCCGCAATCGCCCTCGGCGCAGCCTTCCTTGGTGCCGGTCAGCCGCCGTTCGAGCCTGAGCCAGTCGAGCAGCGTCAGGTCGGGGGCAAATCCGGAAAGCTCGATCGTCTGGTCATTGAGCCGGAAGCGGATCGATGTGCGGTGGGTCTGGGCCATGTCGCCTCTGTATTTTTAAACCAGTTGGACAAAACTACCTCACCAGCCAACCCGGCGAAAGGGCGGCATGCCCATGCAACTGTTTCAGGCAAAGCCGGTCAATCGAAGGCGTGTTCTGCGCCTATTGCGCGGTCCAGCCGCCATCCATCGGCAGGGCCGCGCCGGTAATCTGCGCCGCCTGGTCGGAGGCGAGGTAATTTGCCAGTGCCGCGATCTGCTCGACCTGGACGAATTTCCTGGTCGGCTGCGCCTTGAGGATGACCTCGTTGATCACCTGGTCCTCGCTCATGTTGCGCGCCTTGGCGGTATCGGCGATCTGGCCGGTGACCAGCGGCGTTTCGACATATCCGGGGCAGATGGCGTTGGCGGTGATGCCGAACTCGGCGCCTTCAAGTGCGACGGTCTTGATAAGTCCGAGAACGCCGTGCTTGGCGGCGACATAGGCGCTCTTGTAGGGCGAGGCGACCAGCCCGTGCGCCGAGGCGATGGCAATGATGCGGCCGAAGCCGTTCTTCTTCATGCCCGGCATCGCGGCGCGGATCAGGTGAAACGCCGAGCTCAGGTTGATGGCGATGATGGCGTCCCATTTGCCGACGGGAAAATCTTCGATCTTCTCGACATGCTGGATGCCGGCATTGGGCACGATGACATCGACCGAGCCGAATTTTGCCTCGGTGGAGGCAACCAGATCGGCAATCTCCTCGGCCACCAGCATGTTGGCGCCGTGAAAAATGATTTCGCCCGCGCCAAGCGACGACAACCTTGCCCGGGTTGCCTCGATGTCTGAGTCCTTGCCCAGCCCGTTGAGAACCACATTGTGCCCCGTGCGTGCGAAACTTTCGGCAATTCCGAGCCCGATGCCGCTGGTCGATCCGGTGATGATCACGGTTTTCATGCTTTGGTCCTTGTTGATTGTTGCGATGCACAAATAAGGCGTTCCCGGGAAAAATCCAATCAGCTTCCGCCTGACTCCAAGACAAAATCGGTTGAAGGCGACGCCGATGGGTTGTCACTCACGGCGATCGGGTTCATTGAGAAACCATATTCGACCCAACTTTTGGCCCTTCCCTTCGCTCATGTTCCAAGCTGCTCAATCGACAGGCCCGGCACCGGGCCACGAACGTCACATTCTGGCGACCGCCATCGCCGGTGCTCTGGCCATGGCCGTGGCGATGGGGCTGGGGCGTTTTTTCTACACCCCGGTGCTGCCCGCGATGATGGCCGGTCTCGGCCTTGGCCCGACCGAAGCGGGATGGATCGCCTCAGCCAACTATGTCGGCTATCTGCTTGGCGCCATTCTGGCAGCTTATGGTTGGGCCGAAGGCATCGAGCGCCGGGTCGCGCTCCTGGGATTGGTCGCCACGGCATTGCTTTTGCTGGCCATGGGTGTGTCGAGCAATTTCATCGTTCTCGCAGCCATCCGGTTTCTTGCCGGCCTTGCGAGTGCCTTCGTGATGATTTTCACCTCGGCAATCGTACTGTCCCACGGCCTTGCCGCGGGCAAGCCCGGGGTACAGTCGACGCACTTTGGCGGTGTTGGTGTCGGCATTACCGTTTCGGCCATCATGTTCGGCTTGATCGTGCTCGCCGATGGCGGTTGGCGGATGGCCTGGATCATGGCGGCCGTGCTTGCCTTTGCCAGTCTCACAATTGTCTACCGCCTTCTTCCGCGCGGTGTGATGCGGACCGGCCCTGCGAAAAAGGAACCGCCGCTGACCTGGACGCCGGCGCTTCTGGCGCTGACCATTGCCTACGGAATTTTCGGGTTCGGCTACATCGTCACCGCCACCTTCCTGGTCGCCATCGTCCGCGACGGCGGCGGCTCATCTCTGTTTGAGGCGGGCGTCTGGCTCGCCACCGGTTTGGCCGCAGCACCTTCCGTCGCCTACTGGATGCCGGTCGTCCGCCGCATTGGCCTGATCAACGTGTTTGCACTCGGCTGTCTGGTCGAGGCGCTCGGTGTGGCAGCCAGTGTGCTGATGCCGCTGCCTTTCGGTCCGGTTCTCGGCGGTGTCCTGCTGGGTGCGACCTTCATCATGGTCACGGCCTTTGGACTGCAGGTCGGTCGTCAACTCGCCACTGAAAGCCCGCGGCGGGCGCTGGCCATGATGACCGCCGCGTTCGGCGTCGGCCAGATCCTCGGGCCGGTTGTCGCCGGCTATCTGTCGGACTGGTCGGGAAGCTACACCTGGGCCAGCCTTGCCGCGGCGGCCGGTCTGCTCGCGTCCGGTGCGATTGTTCTGGTATTTTGCAGGCCGAGGTCGGGCTAACGCGGTTTCATGCGCGTGGTCATTGTTTTTGCACAATAGCGTGAACGCTATGGTGTCCGGATTGCCGTAATTCCCGCGGTGTCATAGGTATTTGACCAACTCATGACGAATCACGCCCGCATGGCAGGGCAAAACACCAGGATCCGTGACCCGTGTTTGAATCATTCTTCCCCAGGCCGAAGCTCTTCTTTCCTTCGGTACTGATCTGGGCTGCCCTCGGCATCTTCATCTGGTACTCGGCAGGCGATACAATTGGCGCCGCCGTCGGCTTCGCCTTGCCGGAGCCTGAGGGCGAGCCAATTGTCGGGCTCAACTACTTCTACACCCCGTCCTTCCTTTGGTTCTACGTCTTCTACACGATCTGGACGCTGCTGTTTTCCGCCTTCTGGTTTTACTATTCGCCGCACAAATGGCAGTACTGGGCCATCCCGGGCTCGGCCTTCATCCTTTTCACCACCTATTTCGGCGTGCAGGTTTCTGTCGCCATCAACAATTGGCGCCGCCCCTTTTTCGATCAGTTCCAGCAGGCGCTGACCGGAGACGGGTCGGTGGCCGCTGCCGATCTCTACGGTCTCCTTCTGATCTTCGCGCAAATCGCTTTTATCTCCGTCTTCGTCTACGTCGTTACCCGCTTTTTCGTCAGTCACTATGTCTTCCGCTGGCGCACGGCGATGAATGATTTCTACATGGAGCGGTGGACCCGGGTACGTCACATCGAGGGCGCTTCCCAGCGTGTGCAGGAAGACACCATGCGCTTTGCCTCGATCATGGAAGGCCTCGGCGTGGCGTTTGTCGACGCGATCATGACACTCGTGGCGTTCCTGCCGGTGTTGTGGGCGCTGTCCAAATATGTGACCGAACTGCCCCTGGTCGGAGAAATTCCGCATGCCCTGTTTACCGCCCTGATCTTCTGGGCGGCCTTCGGAACAGGGTTGCTGGCGATTGTCGGTATCAAGCTGCCCGGGCTCGAATTCCGCAATCAGCGTGTTGAAGCCGCTTACCGCAAAGAATTGGTTTATGGCGAGGACAATCCGGACCGCGCCCAGCCCGCCACCGTGGTGGAGCTTTTCGAGAATGTCCGGAAGAATTATTTCCGGCTCTATTTCCACTACATGTACTTCAATATCGCGCGCAGCCTTTATTTCCAGGCCGACAATATCTACGTCAGCATCCTGCTGGTGCCGACCATTATCGCCGGCAAGATCACCCTCGGCATCTGGCAACAAATCCTCACCGCGTTCGGTCAGGTTTCCAGCTCATTCCAGTTTCTGGTTAGCTCCTGGACCACGATTGTCGAACTGATCTCGATCTACAAACGCCTGAGCGCCTTCGAAGCAGTGTTTCGTGGTCAGGATCTGTCGGATATCGAGAAGAACTATCTTTCCAGCCAGGGCGGTGGCTTCGCTCAGCCGCTCCCCGATCCGGCTCCCGGCAAAGGCGGGCCCGACGAGGTTCAGACATTGGAAGATCCGAGATAAGGATTTGCTCTCGGTGAGCTGGCTGAAAGGTCAGCTCGCCGATCCGTCCAGCGGTTTCAGCCGCTCGACGGCGTCCTGATAGGTCACGCAGGCGACGTCGGGACGGCTGCAGGTTTCCTCTGCAAACCGTTCGAGCGCATTCCAGTAGGCGCCGCCATTCATCTCGACGAAGTGAAAGCCCAGTTGCAGCGGCCGCCTCTTGCCTGAGTATTCGGCCTCGAAGGCGGTACGGAAGGCCTCGAGAGCCCGCTCCTCGAATTCCTTCGATTTCGACGGGGTCTCGAAGCCGCCGGAATGCCGGACAAACAGATTGTAATCCATCGCGATGATCCTGCGTCCTTTAGGACCCTCCGGGATAAGGGGCAGGGCGAAGCGGGCGGTCGGCTTGGCAAAATCGGGGGAAACAGGTCCCTTCGACACCGTGCTTGCGTCATAGGCAAAGCCGTTGTCGGCGAGCGCGGCATACAACCCGTCGCCGGTCGCCAGGTAGGGCGCGCGAAAGCCCTTGATGCCGGATCTGGCAAAATCCGCCCACCCCGCAGGTGCCGCCGCGCCGTTGTTGCGCCAGGCGTTTGCCAAGGTGGCGTCGAACTGGCCGAATTCGCTCTGCCAGTCGGATTTGCCCCAGTCCTTGCCGTCGAAGTGGCCGCAGCCGTGACTGCCGATTTCGTGCCCTTCCTGATAGGCCGACCAGATGTGGCCGAGCCGTGCCTGCACGTCGGCCTGGCTTGAGGCAAAGCCGACATTCGAGCGGCCGGCCGAATGCCGCGGAGGCCTGTACGCCTTGCGGTCCGCCTTGCTCATCAGAAAGGTGCAGGACAAGAAATAGGTAAAATGCGCGCCGCTGCGGTCAGCCAGCTTGAGGCTGCGCTCCCACAGCGCATTGTCATGCGCGCCGTCGAAGGAAATCAGCACCAGCTGTTTGGGCCGCTCGCCGGCCTGGGCTCCGGTACCTGCAAACCCGGCCAAAGCCACGCCAAGCATGGCAACCAGCGGTGCGGCTCCTGAACAGTGTGGAAGGGCAGGGCGTTTGACAGGTGAAATCATTATGCTTGGCGACCCGGTGTTACTCTGGACTGAAACAGACCGCGGAACATGTGCCCGTCAAATACGGCACAGATGTGAAAATTCTAGCTCGACGCGCAGCGAACGCATTTCTCCGCCATCGGATCGATCTTGAGCCGCTTGTCCGGAATGATCTCGCCGCATTCGGCGCACCAGCCATACTCGCCGTCTGAAAGCCGCCGCTCGGCCATCTCGATGCGCACCAGGTCGCGTTTGCGTGCTCGCTCCTGGGCTTCTGCCATCGCCTGCTGCTGCATCGCGTCCATCCGCGACAGCCGGCCGACCGATTGCTGGTCGAGGGTTACCGGCGCGCGGGCCTCTTCGCTCAGCGCCGACATGCTCTCAAGGTCCGCCTTCTTTTCGGCCAGCCGCCGGCGCGCGGCTTCGATATCCGGTTCCATCCCGGCATCATGGACCAGCCCGGGCAGCGACACAAATGCCTCATACGGCAGCTTCTAATGCAGGCTGGTCCGGGCTATGGTCGCCGCGACAGGGACCCGGAAATGCCCGGGTGTGATTTAGGAGTGGAAGAATGATCTGGCTCATTGTCGGACTGGTACTGTTTCTGGGTGTTCATTCGGTGCGGATTGCAGCGCCCGGATTTCGTCAGGCCCAAATCGATCGGCTCGGCCTGAACGCCTGGAAGGGAATCTACTCACTGGCCGCCATCATTGGCTTTGCCATCCTGGTCTGGGGATACGGCATTGCGCGGCAGGATCCGGTGGTGTTCTGGGTCGCTCCGGCATGGATGAGCCATGTTGTCGCCTTGTTCATGCTGCCGGTGATGATCCTTCTGGTCGCCTCGCAGGTGCCTGCCGGTCGCATCAAGGCCGCGGTCAAGCATCCGATGCTGCTTGGGGTAAAGATCTGGGCCCTGGTCCATCTTCTGGTCAATGGCGATCTGGCCTCGGTGCTGCTGTTCGGCGGTTTCCTCGTCTGGGCCGTGGTCGACCGGATTTCGGAGAAGAAACGCTTGCGCGCCGGCATCACCAGCAATCCCGTGGCCGGGCCGCTGAAATGGGATATCATTGATGTCGTGGGCGGCCTCGTGCTCTATGTGCTGTTTGTAACGGTGCTGCATGAATGGCTGATCGGGGTGCCGCCGATCATCGGAATGTGATCATATTGGCGGGGCACGGGAACGCTTTCGGCGCCAGCCCCCCTTACACAAACCGTAAAATCGGCTAGAAGGCCCCACACAACGCCGTCTGCGGCAAGATTTTTGAGAGGGCCGGCTTTGGCCGGTGACGCGATGACCGACGACAATTCGACATTCATCCGCGAGGTCAATGAAGATCTCCGTTCGGATTACATGAAGGCGCTTTGGAAGCGGTTTCGCTTTATCATATTCGCTGTCGCGATCGGTATCGTGCTGGTCACCGCCGGCATGCGCGGCTGGCAGTACTGGCAAGAGACCACCGCTGCGAAATCCGGTGACGTCTTCCTCGCGGCGCTCGAAAAAGCCCGCAGCGGCGATACCGATGCAGCCCTCGCCGAATTCCAGGATCTGGAGAAGACCGGTTACGGTTCGTATCCTGTGCTGGCCCGCATGCGGGCCGCAACGGTTCTGGCCGACAAGGGCGATACTGCCGCAGCGATCTCTGCCTTTTCGTCGATTGGCAAGGATGCCTCGCAGCCTGTCGCCATCCGCGATGCCGCGCGGTTGCGTGCCGCCTACCTGCTGATCGACAATGGCAGCTACGCCGATGTCTCGGCCGAAGTCGAAGTGCTGGCGGTTCCGGGTAATCCCGCGCGCCATTCCGCCCGCGAAGCGCTCGGAATTGCGGCCTATCTCTCAGGCGATCTGAAGCAGGCCTCGCAATGGTTTGGCGATATCGCCTCAGACAGTGAAACACCGAACGGTGTCAGGACGCGCTCGGGCCTCATGCTCGACATGCTGGCCGCCAAAGGCGGCGCATCCTGAGCGCGCGGCTACACCGGACCATGACGACGCCTTCGGGCAGGGACCACTCATGACCATTACCCTTGCCATTGTCGGACGCCCAAATGTCGGCAAATCGACCCTGTTCAACCGGCTGGCCGGCCGCAAGCTTGCGCTGGTTGACGACACCCCGGGCGTGACCCGCGACCGCCGGCCGGGCGATGCCCGTCTGGTCGATTTGCGGTTCCGGATGATCGACACCGCCGGCCTCGAAGTTGCCGGACCCGACACGCTTGAAGGCCGCATGCGGGCGCAGAGCGAGGCGGCGATGGACGAGGCCGATGGCGCCCTGTTCCTGATCGACGCCAAGGCAGGCCTGACCCCGGCTGACGAATTGCTGGCCGACATCCTGAGAAAACGCGGCAAGCCGGTGGTGCTGGTTGCCAACAAGGCCGAATCCAAGGGCTCGGAATCAGGCATGTACGATGCCTTCCGGCTGGGCCTTGGTGAACCCTGTCCGATTTCGGCCGAACACGGCGGCGGCATGCTCGACCTGCGTGACGCCATTGTCGAAGCCTTTGGCGAGGACCGTTGCTTCCCGCCCAAGAACGATCCACTGGCCGAAGCCATCACCGATGTTGATATCCCCATGCCCGAAGGTGCGGACGATGAGGATGAAGGTCCGGAATATGACGAGACCAAGCCGCTGCGGGTGGCCATTGTCGGTCGCCCCAATGCCGGCAAGTCGACGCTGATCAACCGGTTCCTGGGTGAAGAGCGGCTGCTTACCGGACCGGAAGCCGGCATCACCCGTGATTCCATCGCCGTGGATTTCGAGTGGCGCGGCCGCAACATCAAGCTGTTTGACACCGCCGGCATGCGCCGCAAGGCGCGGGTTCAGGAAAAACTCGAGAAACTCTCGGTCGCCGATGCGCTCCGCGCCATTCGCTTCGCCGAAGTCGTGGTGATCGTGTTTGATTCGACCATCCCGTTTGAAAAGCAGGATCTGCAGATTGCCGACCTCGTGGTTCGCGAGGGCCGGGCGCCGGTCATCGCTTTCAACAAGTGGGACCTGATCGACAACCGGCAGGAAAAGCTCGCCGAATTGCGGGAAATGACCGAGCGGTTGCTGCCGCAGATCCGCGGCATTCGCGCTGTCACCGTTGCCGGCCAGACCGGCGATGGTCTCGACCGGCTGATGGAAAACATCGCCTTCGTCCACAAGGTCTGGAACAAGCGTATCTCGACTGCCAAGCTCAACCGCTGGCTCGATCATACGCAAGGTCATCACCCGCCGCCGGCGGTATCGGGACGGCGTCTCAAGCTCAAATACATGACGCAGGTGAAATCGCGTCCGCCCGGCTTCATGATTTCGTGCACCCGGCCTGAGGCGGTTCCCGAATCCTACACCCGTTATCTGATCAATTCGATGCGCAAGGATTTCGACATGCCCGGGATTCCGCTGCGTGTGGTCTACCGCAGCGGCGACAATCCCTATGCGCCCAAGGACGGCAAGCCGAAGCGGGCTTCGGTGATGCCGAAGAAGTCGACCAGGCGCACGGTATCCGGCAAACTGGCCCCCAAAAAACGCGGCTGACGGCCTGCCGAGAGATTTTTATGGGCCGGCTTAACCGGTTGGCCGGTCTCGTGTTTTAGAGATATCTTGAATGCAGTGGCGCCTGCCTGGGTGCTCATTAACGCTCCATCAAGGTTAATCCTCCATTCTCAGACACAGTATCGAGTACGTGTTCTGAGTTCCGGAGTTGTTGTTTTGCGTCACAAGCGTCGTTCGTCCGGCAGCGGCCATTCCCTGCTTAGCCGCCTGTCCGCGCCCATGGTCTTCGGCCTCGCGGCATTCCTGTCCACCCCGACCATCACCTCGCATGCCGACATGGCCACCATGCTGGCGGGCAGCGACGGCGGTGAGGCCCGCTGGAAAACCTTCCTGACCGCTTCGCCGGCGGGATCGATCCAGAGCGCCGAGCTTGAGTTCGCCGATCCTATCCTGACATCGTCGATCGCCTCGGGCGCCGGGGTGACGCTGCCCAATGGCGACAAGATTGCCTTCATGGGCAAGATCGGCGCCGCCGATCCGCGTCCCGACGCCGACCGGGTGACCCGCCATCTCAAGCAGGGACGGGTGATCGCGGTCGCACCGGTGCAGCCGCCCAAGGATTTTTCGGCCGGTTCCGTACTCGAGCGTCAATCGAACCTGATGCGGCCTTCGCTCGAGCTGAAGAATTCCATGGCATTCCTCAAGCCTGATATTCGCGGCAAGGAAATCGAGATCGCCACCGCCTTCTATGTGAAGGGGAAACGCAAAGCGGAGCCTCAGGTTCCCGCGGCCCTTGCAAGTCTTGTCACCAACGACAATCCCGACATTCTCGCCACCGCCTATGCACCACCGGCGCCGGATTATGCCAAGCAATCGCCGTTCAGCTCGGTGCTGCGTGAGAAAACACAGCGCGGCCGCTTCATCCCGCCGGTGGGCAAGTACGATCATGACTGGGCGGGAACCGCTCTGCCGGCAAAAACCTTCTCCGAAGCCGAGCAGCGTTGCCTGGCGGCCGGCATCTATTTCGAAGCCCGCGGCGAGAGCGTCAAGGGCCAAGCCGCCGTCGCTCAAGTGATTCTCAACCGGGTTCGCAATCCGACCTACCCGAACACCGTCTGCGGTGTGGTGTACCAGAATGACAATTGGCGCAACCGGTGCCAATTTTCCTTCGCGTGCGACGGCATCAAGGACCGGGTCCGCTCACCCAAGCATTGGGATATGGCCGAAGAGATCGCGCTGGCCACCACGGCCGGCAAGATCTGGCTCAAGGAAGTCGGCTCTTCGACTCACTACCACGCCACCTATGTGCGCCCGCCCTGGGCCCGTAAAATGCGCAAGGTCGGGCAAATCGGGCTTCACATTTTCTATGTTACCTATGGCGGCGGTTGGTCCTGATCCGACTCGCTTCGGCTGCGAGTTGTGTCCGGGGTTACGCCCGCGGCACGGCTGTGCCGGCATCATACGGCCGTCATAATGACCGCGAAGTGCCGGAGTAGCGCGGTTCCCGCCAGCCATGCCGCAATCTGCGTGAGTCTGACGCAGTCGGCCAAGTTTTTCTGATACTTCTGTAGCGGGTGCCGGAGATCGCATTTCAAGTTATTGAATTATATAGAGAAAAACGACACGCGCTAAGGCTTGCGCGCGCCTTGACTATAACCTGACCTAAAACTATGTTGCGCCCGACTTCGATACGGCTTTTTTCCGGTCGTTGCTGGCGTGTCAGGGGAGCGCATCCATGGATGAAAAGCGCGGTTCTGGCGGCTCGGATATTCCGGGCAGCAGTGATGGAACGGAAGCTGGCCGGTCGGAAAGCCTGGACGCCCGTCGCAAGCGCCTGGATGCCGAACTTTCAGTCCGCCGCAAGGTGGAACCGGAAGGGGGCTCCAACAGGGAAGCTTCGAAGGGCTATGCGCTTGCGGTCAAGCTGTCGAGTGAGTTTATCGCCGGCGTGGTCGTTGGAGTGGTGTTGGGCTATCTGTTCGATCGGTTCCTTGGTACATCGCCTTGGGGATTGATTGTGTTTCTGCTGCTCGGCTTCTGTGCCGGCGTGCTAAATGTTCTGCGCTCGACCGGCGCGGTCGCCCTGCCTAACCAGGCAAGTGGCAACCAGGCGGTGACGCGCAGGGAAGACGACGGGAAATAATGTCCGGTTAGCCCGGACATCGAGAAAGAGGTTTTAGGTGGCCAACGATCCGATTCACCAGTTCCAGATCAGCAAGCTCGTTCCCATCGAGATCGGCGGACTGGACCTGTCGTTCACCAACTCGTCGCTGTTCATGGTGGTCACTGTCGCCGCCGCTGCCGGGTTTCTGTTCCTGACCACCGCAAATCGCGGACTGGTTCCGTCACGGCTTCAGTCGATCTCGGAAATGTCCTATGAATTCGTGGCTTCGATGCTGCGCGACGGGGCCGGATCGCAGGGCATGCGGTTCTTCCCGATGGTGTTCTCGCTGTTCATGTTCGTGCTGGTCGCCAACCTGTTCGGCATGTTCCCCTACTTCTTCACCGTGACCAGCCATCTCATCGTCACCTTCGCGCTTGCCATGCTCGTCATCGGCACCGTGGTGGTCTATGGCTTCTGGAAGCACGGTCTTCACTTCCTCAATCTCTTCGTCCCGTCAGGCGTGCCAGGCATACTGATGCCGCTGGTGGTGATGATCGAAGTGATCTCGTTCCTGTCGCGTCCGATCAGCCTGTCCGTGCGTCTGTTCGCCAACATGCTGGCCGGCCATATCACGCTGAAAGTGTTTGCGGGCTTTGTCGCCGCTCTCGGTAGTATGGGCGCACTCGGTATCGGTGGCGCCATCCTGCCGCTGGTCATGGTCGTTGCGTTGACCGGTCTCGAATTCCTCGTTGCCTTCCTTCAGGCCTACGTTTTTGCGGTGCTGACTTGCATGTACCTCAACGACGCCCTGCATCCCGGCCACTAGGATCCATTCACCGGCGGTCCGCCGCCAACAAAATCGCATCCATCCCATTCCAAAGGAGTTTTATCATGGAAGCAGAAGCAGCAAAGTACATCGGTGCCGGCATCGCTTGCCTCGGCATGGGCGGCGCAGGCATTGGCCTGGGCAACATCTTCGGCAGCTACCTGGCAGGCGCTCTGCGCAATCCGTCGGCAGCTGACGGCCAGTTCGGCCGTTTGATCTTCGGCTTTGCCGTGACCGAAGCTCTGGGCATCTTCTCGCTGCTCGTCGCTCTCCTTCTCCTCTTCGCCGTCTAATCGACGAACGAGAGTTAGGCTTGCCACGCCGGATCCCCGGCGTGGCATTTCATCTGGAGGTGACCATGTTTGTTGTGACCCCGGCCTATGCCGAGTCCAACCCCACCGAAGGGACCCATTCGGAAACCGGCGCACCCGGGGGCGATGCCCACGGTGGTGGCGGATCGTTCCCGCCCTTCGATTCATCGACCTACGCATCGCAGCTGTTGTGGCTGGCGATCACCTTCGGCTTGTTCTATCTGCTGATGTCAAAGGTTATCGTGCCTCGCATCGGCGGTATTCTGGAGCACCGGCGTGACCGGATTGCACAGGATCTCGATGAGGCCAATCGCCTGAAGGAAGAGGCCGACAACGCCATTGCTGCTTACGAGCAGGAACTGGCGGATGCGCGCAAGAAAGCTTCGGCAATCGCCGAGACAGCGCGCGAGAAGGCCAAGGCCGCAGCAGAGGCCGAACGGGCTTCGACTGAAGCCGAACTGGGTGCCAAGATGGCCGATGCAGAGAAAAGCATCACCGCGATCAAGGCCAAGGCTCTGGCCGAAGTTGATACCATCGCCGAAGACACTGCCACCGATGTGGTCAAGCATCTTCTTGGTGGCACCGTGACCAAGGCCGAGGTCGCTGCCGCGATCCGTGCCGCATCCGGCAAGTAAGCAGGGGAGACGATCATGGACGCTACATTCTGGGCATTTGTCGGTCTCGTCATTTTCCTGGGCATCCTCGCTTATGTGAAGGTGCCTGCGTTGATTGGCAGCGCTCTCGACAAGCGCGCCGATCAGATCCGCAATGAACTCGAGGAAGCAAAGAAGCTGCGTGAAGAAGCCCAGCAATTGCTCGCCGAGTATCAGCGCAAGCGCAAGGAAGCCGAATCCGAGGCAGAGAGCATTCTCAGCGCCGCGGAAAAGGAAGCCGCCGTGCTGCGTGAGGAAGCCAAGGCCAAGACCGAGGAATATGTCAGCCGCCGCACCGCGATGGCTGAACAGAAGATCCGTCAGGCCGAAGCCGATGCGATCAACGAGGTTCGCGCTTCTGCCGTGGACTTGGCGATCGTTGCGGCTGAAAAGCTGATCGGCTCGAAGGTCGACAGCAAGGCTTCTGGAGAGCTGTTCAAGGCTTCGCTTGGCGAACTGAAGACACGTCTCAACTGAGCTTTGCCTCACTGACAAGATCAAGGCCGGGATCATATCCCGGCCTTTTTTTATAGGGTGAGTACTCGCGCCCGGCAAGATCCGCAGGCCCGGCGCGATTGCCTGGGAGGGTACCCTCGCTGGTGCTGGGTGTTTCGTGGGACGGTGTAGGCTGCGGACAGTATGTCTGCGTCAGTCCTTGCGCATCGGTCGGAACGTCATTCGGTGCAACGGGCAGGGGCCGTGCTCGGCGATGGCCTTGAGGTGGCGTTGCGCCCCGTAGCCCATGTGCTTTTCAAATCCGTATTCGGGATAGACCAGGCCTGCGCGTGTCATCATGCGGTCGCGGCTGACCTTGGCGATGATCGAGGCGGCCGCGATAGACAACGAGCGGGCATCGCCCTTGACCAGCGCGCGGGCCGGGCAATCGAGCCCGGGCGGCACGTCGCGGCCATCGACCAGCGCGTAGCCGGCCTTGACCGGAAGTGCTGCCAGTGCGCGCCGCATTGCTGCAAGGCTCGCAGCCCTGATATCGGTTGCCTCGATTTCACGCGCCGAAGCGCTGGCAACCCCCACCTGTGCCGACGCCAGGATGGCCTCGAACAGCATCTCCCGCCTGGCCGGCTTCAATGCCTTCGAATCATCCAGCCCTTCAGGTATCGCGCCGAAATCGAGAATGACGGCGGCTGCCACGACAGGTCCCGCGAGCGGACCGCGACCGGCTTCATCGAGGCCGGCAACAAGGTTGAAACCGCTTTGGACAGCATGCTGCTCAAAGCGATAGTCGGGCATCGCGGGATAGTCGGGAAACAGCGAATCGGGCGGGGTACGAGCCATATTGCGGCGAAGCTCGCACACCCGCCCGATCCTCTGCAAGGCCCGGCGGCTGGGGACGGGATGCCGCTCGGGCGCCGGACCGCGCGGGGCGGGGCTGGTGGCGGTCCGGTTTCCTTGCAGCGCCGGCGGTCGGTCCCGTCTCGGGCGCTGCAACATCTTGAAAACATGTCTCCCTGTTGGCGTTCAAGCCAACGTGATTGCGAACGGCATGCCCTACAGCAGGCTCAGCTGAACGCCCTCGCCATGCGGGGCGACAAAGTGATCGGTCCGCATCGGTGCCTTTCGCATATTCAAGCCGAGCCGTTTTGCAGCCATTTCGAAGCGGCGTCCGATCTGCCAGGCATAGGGCCCGGTTCCGCGCATCCGCTTGCCGAATTCAGCGTCATAATCCTTGCCGTCGCGCATCGAGCGGATCAGTGACATCACATGCCGGTAGCGGTCCGGATAATGCCTCAGCAGCCAGTCACGAAACAGCGGGCTGACTTCGATGGGCAGCCGCAGCAGGATGTAGCCTGCCGCATCCGCACCTGCCGCCTTGGCTGAATCAAGAATGCGTTCAAGTTCGTGGTCGTTGAGACCCGGGATGACAGGTGCGGCCATCACCGAGACGGGAATGCCGGCATCCGAAAGAGCCCGCATAGCCTCAAGCCGCCGCTCCGGCGTCGCAGCGCGGGGCTCCATGGTGCGCGCCAGCTTGCGGTCGAGCGTGGTTACCGACAAGGCCACCCGCGCCAGCCCTCTCGAGGCCATCCGCGACAGGATGTCGATGTCTCGCATCACCAGCGCCGATTTGGTGACGATGCCGACAGGGTGGCCTGCTTCTTCCAGCACTTCGAGCAATTGCCGCATGATCCGCCACTGTTTTTCGACCGGCTGATAAGGATCGGTGTTGGTGCCGATGGCGATCGGCTGAACCTTGTAGCCCGGTCGCGACAGTTCGCGCTCCAGCAGCCGTGCGGCATCCGGCTTGGCAAACAGCCGCGCCTCGAAATCCACGCCCGCCGACAGCCCCATATAGGCGTGCGTCGGCCGGGCGAAGCAATAGACACAGCCATGTTCGCAGCCACGATAGGGGTTGATGGACCGGTCAAAGTTGAGGTCAGGAGACTGGTTGCGGGTAATCACCGTGCGCGGCTTTTCGATCTGCACCTCGGTCTTGAACGGCGCCAGATCCTCGAGGCTGCTCCAGCCATCATCGAAGACTTCGCGGGTGTTGATCTCGAAACGGCCGGACATGTTCAGTCCGGCACCCCGGCCGCGCACCCTTTCGTTAGCGACCCGCATACCGCTTGCCGACACCAGCGCATCGGCTTCCGCAGATTGCAGGCCGGGGGCGAATGCGGTCTGTTTCAACGTTGAAAGGCTTGGCATAAGACCTCCATACGCACCGGGTTCGAATTGGTTGGCTTCGGTGTTCGTGATTTTATTCCTATCCCGTTGAGCGGAACATAGCAAGAACAAAATCGAGAATGCTGCTTTTGAGCCCGAAATCCCTGTGGATTGGCCTGTCTGGCATATCGCCTTGGCATGCATTAAAAGGGGCCATGATTTCTGTTTTGATTGAATGCAAAGACCAGGAAAAAGCCTTGGCTGTCACGCTGGCGGCGCTTGTCCATGGCGCCGTCGAAGGCCTTGTCGCGGAGGTGATTGTCCTTGACCGCGGCTCTCGTGACGGCACTGCTCTGCTGGCGGACGCCGCCGGGTGCCGGTTTCTGGAAGATCCGGATCTGCGCGATGTGGTGCGTTCGGCGCGCGGCGAGTGGCTGTTGTTGATCGAACCGGGGGCCAGGCCAATGCTCGGTTGGGTCGACCACATCGGCCAGCACTTGGTGTCGGGCCGGCAGGCCGCGCGGATGCGGCCATCGCGGGAATACCGCTTGCCGTTTCTGCAAAGACTGCGCCGCCGTCTCTCGGCGCTGGAGCATGGTGTGCTCATTCCCAAGCGCCAGGCGATCGCCAATGCAAAATCCGGGCAGTCGCTTGAAAGCCTGGGCCGTGGCGTGGCGATGACCCAGTTGAAATGCGAGATTGTTCCGGCAGCGGTTCTGGCGTTTCAGTAACGCCAATTTGCATGTGATCAGGCGGTAGTCATTGTCCGGGTGGCGGCAACGAACCAGCCCGGCTTTGCGTGCCGCAAGTGCTCAACCGCCGCCTGAGCTGCCTCGGTGCTGGCGAACACGCCAAAACAGCTTGCGCCCGAACCCGACATCCGCACGAAGTCTGCCCCTTCGGAACCCAGCGCGGAAAGGCACTCGGAGATTGCCGGGGCAACGCTCTTTGCCGGACGCTCCAGATCGTTCCGGGTATGCTTCAGCCAGTCGATGAAATGCTGCCTGTCGCCAAGGCCTTCCGGCTCCGGCAAGGGTGGATTCTCGCGGCTCGCAAGCCGGGAGAAAACATCCGGGGTCGACACACCGATCCTTGGATTGACGATGACCAGGTCGAGCGTAAAGCCAAGTTCAACCGGCTCCAGCTTCTCGCCGATTCCGCGTGCAATCAGCGGTCGCCCGTCAAGGCACATGGGAACATCGGCGCCCAGGTTGAGTGCAAGTGTCGACAGGGTTTCCGAGCCGGGGTCATAGTCCCACAGCCTGCACAGGGCTTTGAGCGTTGCAGCCGCATCCGCTGATCCGCCGCCGATGCCGGAGGCGACCGGTAGCTGCTTGTCGAGCCGGATCTCGACGGGCGGCAGCTCTCTGCCCGACCGCCGCGCCGCATCGCGCAATCCATCACGCGCCCGGACAACCAGGTTGCCGCTTGCGGCTTCCGTGGACAGCGCAGCTGCTTCCGGCCCTTCCAGAACGAACCCATCCCGATCCGCCTGCTGGACGGCTATGCCATCCCCCAGTTCGGCGAAAACGACCAGGCTTTGAATCAGATGGTAGCCGTCCGCACGCCGGCCGGTGACATGAAGCGCCAGATTGATCTTGGCCGGCGCATCAATCCTGAGCATTGAACCCCTGGTTCAGGCGGGGCGATTGCGCGTACATCAATGCCGATCCGGCCCGCGACGCATGCTGGGGCAGGGCGTCCGAACCGCCAAGGTCGCTTTTCTTGTCGACCCCGGCGCCGTCCTGGGGCGCCTCCGGCTTGATGTCTGTGTCGGCTCCGTTGGCCGTCGCCGGAACTACCGTTTCGTCCTCCGGCATGCCTTTGGCCAACTTGAGCTCGATTTCCGGTGTGAGGTCCTCGGGCGGATCGTTGCTCAGCGCCCGCTTCCACTGGAACGTCGCCTCAAGCTCACGTCCGACGCGCCAGTAGGCATCGCCCAGGTGGTCATTGATCGTCGGGTCTGCGGGCTTGAGTTCGACCGCACGCTCAAGCTCGCGCACCGCATCGTCATACTGGCCGAGCCTGTAATGGGCCCATCCCAGCGAATCAACGATATAACCATCATTGGGTCTCAGATCGACGGCGGCGCGGATCAGGTCCATGCCCTCTTCGAGATTGATATTCATGTCGATCCACGAATACCCCAGGTAGTTCATCACCTGCGGCTGGTCGGGAAACAGCTCCAGCGCCCGCTTGAAATGCGCCTCGGCCTTGGGCCAGTGCTTGAGCCTTTCGTTGGCAATGCCCGCCTGGAAGAACAGGTTCCAGTCATTGCGGGTTGGCGTCGGGCCCACGACCGAAATCGCGGTCTCGTAGGTGAGCGCCATTTCGACATAATCCTTGTCCTGGGACAACACGCTGCCATAGGCGAGATAGCTGCGGATATCTCTTGGATCCGAGGCAATCAGCGCCTTGAGATGATCTTTCGCATCGTTGTTGCGGCCCAGGTCGGCAAGCGCCAGTCCCAGCTGCAGCTCCGAAACCCGGCGCATCGGCGAGTTGACCGGTACAGCCTCGTAGATCTTGATGGCTTCCTCGGGCTTGCCCAGCCGTTCCGTCAGCCCGCCCAGGATCACCAGCGTTGCGGCGTTGTCGGGGTCAAGCGCCCGGGCAAACTGGAGATAGACCGATACGGTCTCTTCCGCGCCGTCGCGGTTGAGCGCGCTGCCCAGCGTGAACAACACCGCGGCAGCACCCTGCTGCGCGGTGATCACGCCGGCCTCGGGCTTGCCATCCTCCGCGATCAGCTGACGAAGTGCGGCGAGCGGTGCGTAGCCGGGAGAAAAATCCTCGCCCGCGGCAAGCGCATCCAGCGCCGCGCGCTTGTTGCCTTCCCGGGCTTCAAGCCCGGCCAGAGCCATGACGCTGCGGATATAGGTGTCCGGAGCGGCAGCGCCTGCCTGAGGCTCGGCAATGAGGTCGGTGAAGTGTTGCCTAGCTTCGGCCTTTTTGCCCATGGCCTGCGCCATGGCGCCCGCATGGTAACGGGTAAAGACCGGATACCAGGGCGGGCCTTCAAGTGCCAGGATCGACTTGAGCGCCGCATCGCCCTTGCCGTCGCCAAACTCAGCCCAGGCTTTCATGAGCGTGTTGAGAAGGCGGTCGATCGGGTTGCTGTCTTCCGGGTCAAGCAGGCTGGCGGCCTTGCGGTATTCGCGCTTGCTGGTTGCTTCAACCGTCATGGCCAGGCGCGACACCTGGGCGACCGCCGGATCTTCTTTCAATTCGCGCGCCAGCACGGCGCCTTCCGAAAAACGGCCACCGCTGAACAGCGCCACCATCAGCCGTTCCTTGACCTCGATATTTTCCGGATCAAATTCCAGTGCGGTGCGGTAAAATTCGATGGCGCGGCTGGTGTCGTTATCGACATCGGCGGTGCGACCGGCCAGATAAGCGCCGGCAAATCCCAGGAAATTGGGTTGCAATTCCTGTTCCTGGGCAGTTGCCGCAGCAGCCTGGCTGGTCTGGGGGCCGGTCGTCCCGGTGATGGATAGGAATACACCCAGTGCCACGCTGGCCGCAAACCGGGATGTCAAGTTTCGCCGCATCAAGTCCTGCCTTATGTTCACTCTGGCCACGCGCCGGCCAATTGCCGAAGCATATCTACCCAACACAATGGCTTTTTTGGCGCAGGGCGGCAAGGCTTCAGCATGCCGCAGAACGAAGGCGATTCAGGCCCGGATTCTAGCTGACCCGGTTCACACAGAACGCGATGACTTCCATCAGCGCTGATTTCTCGTCCGAATCCGGCAGCGGGGCGAGTGCGTCGCGGGCGATCGATGCGTAATGTTCGGCGCGCGCGATGGTGTCTTTCAGGCTGCCATACTTGGTGATCAGCCCCAACGCCTTCTCCAGCGCCTGGTCATCGCTCTTTCCGCCCTCGATCGCCTCACGCCAGAATGCGCGTTCCGATTCGGTGCCGCGGCGGTAGGCGAGCACCACCGGAAGGGTGATCTTGCCCTCGCGGAAATCATCGCCGACATTCTTGCCCAGATCCCGCGCCGATCCGCTGTAATCGAGCACATCGTCGACCAGCTGGAACGCCAGGCCGAGATTGATTCCGTAAGAGCGGAGCGCGCTGCGCTCGGCCTTGCTGACACCTGCCACGATCGGCCCGACTTCGCAGGCCGCCGAGAACAGCGCCGCCGTTTTGGCGCGGATCACCGCCAGGTAATCGTCTTCCGTCGTTTCCATGTTCTTGGCGACGGACAATTGCAGCACTTCGCCCTCGGCGATCACCGCTGCCGCAGTCGAGAGAACGTCCAGCGCCTCGAGCGAGCCGACTTCGACCATCATCTTGAAGGACTGGCCGAGCAGGAAGTCGCCGACGAGAACGCTGGCCTGGTTGCCCCAGATCATGCGGGCCGTCGAGCGGCCGCGTCTGAGATCGCTTTCATCGACCACATCGTCGTGCAACAGCGTTGCCGTGTGCATGAATTCCACCGAGGTGGCGAGCTTGATGTGGGATTCGCCCTCGTAGCCGAACATGGTTGCCGAAGCCAGCGTCAGCATCGGCCGCAACCGCTTGCCGCCGGAGGATATGAGATGGTTCGCCACCTCAGGGATCATCGCCACATCCGAGCCGGCCTTGGACAGAATCAGTTGGTTGACGCGTTCCATATCGGCTTTGGTCTTCTCGACCAGCGGCTTGACCGATGCGTCTTTGTGTTTTCCATCGTCCAGTGAAATGACTACGCCCACGGGTACGGACTCCTGATTTATCTTTTCAAGCACATTATTCAGCCCCACCGGGCACGGCAAGCGGCGATTTGGCGCGGACAGGGCTTGATCACTGATACATTCGGATGAAACAAAAGGATCCTGCAGCGCCGAGCATCCCATTGGATGCAGGACGCTGTAACACCTGGACATGATGCATGTCCGTTATCGTTCAACTGAATTCATTTGAACGCGGCCTGCATCAGGGAGAGCTCATGCACGATCTTATCCGCACCAATGATCCGGTCCTCATCTCATTTGTGGAAAGCCTGATGCGTGACGCCGGCATTGGCTGCATGGTCGCTGACAGCGGCATGAGCATCCTGGAAGGCTCGGTCGGGGTCATCCCAAGACGGATTCTTGTCGAACAAGACATGGCCGCCCAGGCCCGTCGCATCGTCATCGATGCAGGCCTGGAGGACGAACTCAGGCCGTGGAGCGACAGTGACACGGGGGCCTGACCAGAACGGGTCGGGGGACCCGCAAGCGCAGCCTGCAAACGGGGGCTTTGCCGAAGCCAAGCCGCTTGCGTCAAGTGCGCCCGATCACACCATCGATGCGTTTCACAATGGCGGGTTCTTTCTGGTTCAGCCATCGGATGCCGGGCACCGTGCGGGCATGGACGCGATGTTGCTGGCCGCCACCGTTCCTGAAGGTGCGAAAGGCGCGCTTGCCGATCTTGGCGCCGGCGCCGGCGCCGCGGGGCTGGCAGCTGCCAACCGGTTGCCGGGCCTGACCGTGGTTCTGATCGAGCGGTCGCCGGCAATGGCCGACTGCGCGCGCCGGTCGCTGGCACTGGCCGAGAACGCGCATCTGGCTCAACGCGCAAAGGTGATCGAGGCCGACGTCGCGCTTCACGGCAACCAGCGCCGCGCCGCAGGCCTTGCCGATCATGCATTCGACTATGTCATCTTCAATCCGCCGTTCAATGCCGGGCGGGATCGCAAGACCCCCGATCCGCTCAAGGCCGAAGCGCATGCGATGGAGACCGATGATCTGTTCGAGCGCTGGCTGAGGACCGCCGCCGCCATCCTCAAGCCCGGCGGTCAGGTTTCGATCATCGCGCGGCCTGAATCCCTGGCCGATATCCTTTCGGCGTTCGGCAAGCGCTTTGGCGGTGCGGAGGTATCGCCGGTCTGCCCGCGAAACGGCGATGACGCGATCCGCATCCTGGTCACGGCAATCAAGGGCAGCCGCGCTCGCCTGAGCCTGCGCGACCGGATCCTTGTTCATGAAGGCCCCGGCCACGGATTTTCGCCTGGAATGAGCGATCTCAGCAATGGCCGCGCGGCCTGGCCGCGGCGGACAAGAGGCCGGCCGTCAAATTAGCCTGGTTGCGCCCGGTGCCATTGCACTGGCAAAGAAAAGACATACATGGCGTGAGGCACTGAATTGCCTGCATTGTGACGCCGCTGACAACAGGAATGGTCCTTTATGGTCTCTTTGAGCTCTTTTTACCCCACCCGGTTCCGCAAGGATGTCACGGTCATTCCAGTTGTCAGGTTGCACGGCGCGATCATGGCTGGCGGCAATCAGTTTCGTCAGAATCTGAACATCGCTACGGTCGCACCCTTGCTCGCCCGGGCGTTTGCCGACAAGAAGGCCCCGGCGGTTGCGATCATGGTCAATTCACCCGGCGGATCGCCGGTGCAGTCGCGGCTGATCTACAAGCGCATTCGTGATCTGGCGGCCGAGAAAAACAAGAAAGTCCTCATCTTCGTCGAGGATGTGGCGGCCTCCGGTGGCTACATGATCGCCTGTGCCGGTGACGAGATCATCGCAGACCCGTCATCGGTGGTCGGATCCATCGGTGTGATTTCCGCCGGTTTCGGCTTCACCGGCCTGATCGACAAGCTCGGCGTCGAGCGCCGGGTCTATACGGCTGGCGAAAACAAATCGATACTCGATCCGTTCAAGCCGGAAAACCCCGAAGACATTGCCCGCCTGAAGGATTTGCAACTCGACATCCACAAGGTCTTCATTGACCTGGTCAAGGATAGCCGTGGCGATCGTCTGAAGGATGATCCGGACCTGTTCACCGGGCGTTTCTGGACCGGAGGACGCGGCAAGGAGTTGGGCCTGGTCGATGAACTGGGCGACTTGCGCTCGACGCTGCAGGCCCGCTATGGCGACAAGGTCAAGATGCGGCTTGTTACGCCGCAGCGCGGCCTGTTCGGTCGCCGTGTCCCGGGCGTCAGCACCGGTCTGGCAGCAAGCACGCTTGCGGGGATCGGCGAAGCAGGGTTGAATGCGCTGGATGAAAAAGCGCTCTGGGCGCGCTACGGCCTTTAGTTTCGGGCCGCTTGATCAAACGCCCGGATCCGGGCCGAGGAAAGGACCGCAACAATGCCGCAACTTCTTCTGCTCGCCGCTGTGGGTGCGATCGCCTGGCTCGGCTACAAGCGCTTCGTGTCCGAGGCCGAGCGCGTCAGCGCCAAGGTCAGGGACGCCGAAAAGGAATCGCGCACCGGTGCTCAGGGCACGCTGATCGAAGATCCTGAAACCGGCGAATACCGGCTCCGCAAGCCCGACGAATAAATAACGCTCATTGGTCGCCCTCAGTCTCTTGGCATGATCCCGCACTTGACCGTACCTGCCCGGCGTGGCACCTGTCGCCGCACCTTCAAGGCCGGCTCGATTGCGGCCTCTACTGACCGACGCCCATCCGGATACAAGCCATGACCGAGACCCTTCCAGATCACATGCAGCCCACGCGTTCGTTTCAGGGCCTTATCCTGGCCCTGCACCGCTACTGGGCCGATTATGGCTGTGTCGTGCTTCAGCCCTACGACATGGAAGTCGGCGCCGGTACCTTTCACCCGGCGACGACCCTGCGCGCGCTTGGCCCCAAGCCCTGGAACGCGGCTTACGTGCAGCCCTCGCGCCGCCCCAAGGATGGCCGCTACGGCGAAAACCCCAACCGCCTGCAGCACTATTACCAGTACCAGGTGATCCTCAAGCCCAACCCGTCCAACCTGCAGGAGCTCTATCTCGGATCGCTCGCCGCCATCGGCATCGACCCGTTGCTGCACGATATCCGGTTTGTCGAGGATGACTGGGAAAGCCCGACGCTTGGCGCCTGGGGCCTGGGCTGGGAGTGCTGGTGCGACGGCATGGAAGTCAGCCAGTTCACCTATTTCCAGCAGGTCTGTGGCATCGAGTGCGCGCCGGTTGCCGGGGAATTGACTTATGGTCTCGAGCGCCTGGCGATGTATGTCCAGGGCGTCGACAACGTCTACGAGCTCAATTTCAACGGCCGCGAAGGCGCCGAGAAGGTGACCTACGGCGATGTCTTCCTGCAGGCCGAGCAGGAATATTCGCGCTACAATTTCGAGATGGCCGACACCGCTATCCTGCTTGAGCATTTCAAGGACGCGGAAAAGGAATGCGAAGCCATTCTCAAGGCCGGCGCGCCGTCCGAACCCGGTTCACTGCACAAATGCGTGCTGCCGGCCTACGACCAGTGCATCAAGGCAAGTCATGTCTTCAACCTGCTCGATGCGCGCGGCGTGATCTCGGTCACCGACCGCCAGCGCTATATCCTCAGTGTCCGCAATCTCTCGCGGCAATGCGGCGAGGCGTTCCTGCTCACCGAGGCCGGCGGTGCGAATTACCGCCAGGCCGCGGAGTAGACTGCCCGAGTAGACCGGCCCGGTTCTGTTTCAGGCTGCGGAGTCAGGCTGCGATTGAGCCGAGCGGGCATCGCGCTCGCGTGGGGCGCCGGCCGAATGCCCGTTGTGATAGGCCCGCTTGTCTGCATACATTGCCAGATCCGCGCGCCTGATCATGTCCTCCATGCTCTCTCCGGGCCTGCTCGTCGCCACGCCGATGGAAACGCTCAGGGGCAGGTTGGAATAGAACTGGTTGTTGATATGCAGCAGCTCATGGATCATTTCGACCATGCTTTCCGCAGCCTTGGCGTCGGCACCGGGCATCAGGACGGTGAATTCGTCTCCGCCGATCCGGGCGGCATGGTTGGGCCGTGACACCACGCCATTCAGCACCTCTCCAAAGCGCCGCAGCAAGGTGTCGCCGGCGTCATTTCCAAGCTGGTCATTGGCTTCCTTCAGCCCGTTGAGGTCCATGGTTATGGCTGACACCGGCCTCAGCGATTTGCGCTCGAGCCGGTTCAGCTCCTCCGTGTAGAAGGCGCGATTGTGCAGTTTGGTCAGCACATCGTGTTTGCCCAGATACTCGAGATAAGCTTCGGCCTTCTTGCGCGCGCTGATGTCGGTCAGGGCAACCTGGACCAGCGACCAGTCGTGCTCATGCCCCGGCAGGACCGAAAAATGCAGCAGGATATGGCGCACTGACCCGTCAAGCGCGTAATTGACCACTTCACGGTGATGGAAAAGCTTGCCTTCCCAGAGGTCCATCAGCTGTTCCCGGAAGGGCTTTTCCATCTCGTCCCGGAAAATCTCGACCTGGCGCTGCAGCAGGGTTTGCAGGTCATCGGCGCAGAACAGGTCAAGCGTGGCCTGGTTGACGTCGATGACGCGGATTTCGCTCATGCATTGGCGGATGAATTCCGGGTGCACATCCATGAAGACGCGGAAATCCTCGATGCCGCGATCGCGAACCGCCTCGAGCAGGATCTTGATCTCGCTGAAATCTTCCACCCACAGCGACACCGGCGAATGGGCGAACAGGCCTTCTGCATACTGCCGGCTGTGGATTTCGTTGCGGCGCGCGTCTTGAAGCTGGGTGACATCCTCGGTGGTCAGCAGAAGGCGATCCAGCGTTTTCTCGTGACCCGGCAGCACGGCGCCCTTGAGCTGGATGTCCATGCGTCGTCCCGACAGCGAATAATTGACCGCATTGGAGCAGAACTCCGTCTTTCCCTCCCAAAGCTCCACCAGCTCGTTGATATGATTTAAGAACATCTCGTCGCTGAAGACAATCGACAGGTTTTCGACGAGGTGTTCGAAACTGTCCGCTTCGTACAGCTCGAGTGTCTTGGCGTTCACCTCGACAACCCTGATCTGTTTGGTGCATGCGGCAACGCGGGTGAGGTCTTCCTCCAGATAGCTGCGAATGTCCGTCACACCTGTTTCGCGCCAGCTGTCGAAGATTTGCTTCACACCGCTGAAATCCTCGATCCACATCGCCACCGGCGCCAGGTTGAAGATGGCGGACTCAAAATTTTTCATGACAAAGCGGTTCCCGATGGAAGCGGTGGGGCGGCCCGCGGCCGCTGCAAGAAGTATTCGATAACTATGCCGTGACTATCCGCCCGGAATGGTAAACCATTGATTTATGGAAAGGTTCGAAGAGTTGTATTGAAACGGTTTGAAATGACCGAAGACGGCCACCGCGCCGGACAGCTTCCGGCGTCAAGGCGCCAAAACAGCCGCCCAGCTTAAGCCGTGGATTTTCCGGGCCGGTATGCGTAATCTGATCCCATTGTCAGGTCGGGCCTGCACATGGATCAATTGATTTGCACGAGCCGGGGAGTGGACGCATGGGAACTTGGATTTTTTTGGCGGTGCTGGTCGGCATCGTGCTTTACGCGATCTCGCTCTACAACACGCTGGTCAAGAACCGCCAGATGGCGGGCGAGGGCTGGAGCGGCATCGATGTCCAGCTCAAGCGCCGCGCCGACCTGATTCCCAACCTTCTCGAGGCCGTCAAGGGCTACATGTCGCACGAGAAAGAGCTTCTCGAGGAGGTCACTCGCCTGCGCAGCCAGGCCGTGGCCGGCAGCGGCGGTTCGCCCGAACAGCGCGCCACGCTGGAAGGCGCATTGAGCGGCGCGCTGGGCCGGCTGATGGCGGTGGCGGAAAGCTATCCCGATCTCAAGGCCAACGAGAATTTCAAGGAATTCCAGCAGGCGCTGGAGGAAACCGAAAACGAGATCTCGATGTCGCGGCGCTACTACAACGGCGCGGTGCGCAACCTCAATGTCTCGGTGGAGACGTTCCCGTCGATGTTGATCGCCAGGCAGTTCGGCTTCGTCAAGGCCGAGTATTTCGAGATCGAGGACGAGGCAGACCGGGCGGTGCCGAAGGTCTCTTTCCAGTAAACCACCAATCGGGCGGACCGAACGATGAGGCGTTGGCTTGTAACGATCCTGGTATGCCTGGCGGTGCTTGCGCCGCAGATGGCGAATGCGCGCGAGGAAATCCGCTCCTTCATCGCCGATATCGAGGTGCGGGCCGATGCCTCGCTCGAAGTCACCGAGACCATCACCGTCAATGCCGAGGGCCGCGATATCCGCCGCGGCATCTATCGCGATATCCCGCTGCGTGCGCTCGATGACTGGGGTCTGTGGGCGAACAACGGCTTCGATCTCGTCGAGGTTCTGCACAACGGCCAACCGTCGCCCTACCACACCGAATGGCAGGGCCGCTTCTTCCGGATCCTGATCGGCGATGCGGATGTGTTCATTCCGCAAGGGGAGCACACCTACACGATCCGCTATGTGACCACCCGGCAATTGCGCTTCTTCGACGGTTACGACGAACTCTACTGGAACGTCACCGGCAATTTCTGGAGTTTCCCCATTCTCGCCGCCGAGGCGCGCGTGCATCTGCCCGACGGCGCCCGGGCGATCGAGGACCGGATAGCCGCCTATACCGGTTCCTTCGGTGCCACCGGCGGCAACTACCGGGGCTCGATCCTCGATGGTGGGTCCGAAGTCCGTTTCACCCTGACCCGGCCGCTCGGTCCGCAGGAAGGCATGACCGTCGCCATCGGCTTCACCGAGGGCGTGGTCACGCCGGATGCGGGTGGCCCCCTGGCGTCCTTGCTGGACAACGCCGGGATTGCCTTGCTGATCCTCGGCTGGCTCGGCGTGCCGGCCTATTTCCTCTATGCCTGGAACAGGGTCGGCCGCGATCCGCCGGCACCACCGATGATCCCGCTGTTTCATCCGCCTGAAAAACTGTCGCCCGCAGCCCTGTCCTATGCGCATTTCAATGGCTTTCGCTCAGGCAGGAAGGGGGTAAGCCTGCCGTTCATCGCAGCGTTGCTGTCACTGGGCGTAAAGCGGTTTTTGCGGATAAACGAAGACGACTACGGCAAGATCACTCTAGTGCGGGGAGAGGCGGCGGAAAAAACTGATCCTCCTGTTCTGCCTGCCGGTGAGGAGGCCTTGTTTTCCGGCGTGCTGGCAAACCGCAAGGAAATGGTTCTCGACAAACACAACGGTCCCGCCCTGAAGGTGGCCGTGTCCGCACTTCAGGCGGCCATTTCGACGGAATATGCGGGCAAGTATTACCATGCCAATATCGGCTGGTTCATTCCCGGCGTTATCCTCGCAATTGCCGCCTTCGTCATCGGTCTGGTGCTTCAAAACCCGCCGGATGACGGCATAGCCTACCTGATCATGGTGCTGGTCACATCGCTGGGGGGAGGCAGCACGTGGTTTGTGGGGCGGAGCATGCGCCAGGGGCCGGGGTTCTCATTCGGTGGCTGGCTGTTGAGCGTGATCGGCGGACTGGTGTTCCTGCTCGGCGTCCTTTTGGTCGCTGTACCCGCTGATCTGATAATCTACCGCCTGGCCGCTGTCCTGGTGATGGCCGACATCGTCATCATGATCATGATGACCTGGCTTCTCGGTGCGCCGACTGAAGCCGGAGCCAAGGTGCTCAACGACATCAAGGGCTTCAAGCTCTATCTCGAAACGGCTGAAACCAACCGGCTCAACCTGCGCGACGCGCCGAAAATGAGCGAGGAACTGTTCGAGCGCTTCCTGCCCTATGCCGCCGGTCTCGGCGTCGAAAAGCCGTGGTCGGAAGCCTGGGCGGCACATCTTGCCCGGGTGGCGCCGGAGCGCGCCCACGACTACCAGCCCGGCTGGTATCACGGCAGGTCGTGGTCGCCCGAAAACATCGGCACGGCCGCCGCCTCGTCGGTCGCCGCGGTGTCGGCGGCGATGGCGGCCTCGATGCCGCAACCCAAAAGCTCGTCGGGCTCATCGGGCGGCGGGTTTTCCGGCGGCGGTGGCGGTGGAGGCGGCGGCGGCGGCTGGTAGGCTGCCTCGCCGGTCAAACAGCCTCATGATGAACTGGTGCTTGCGCTTCCCCCGAGGCGCGCTATCGTCAAGCCAGATGTCTCTAGGCTGTTAAGGATTTGCCATGCCAAAAGGTCACGTCGCCGGAACCGCCCCCATTCGCATCGAAGTCGAAGCCGGTAAAAGCTATTTCTGGTGTTCCTGCGGCCAATCCAAAAAGCAGCCGTTTTGTGATGGCAGCCACAAGGGCTCGGAATTTTCGCCGGTCAAATGGACCGCCGAGGACGGCGCCGCCAAGTTTTTCTGCGCCTGCAAACAGACCGATGGCCAGCCCTTTTGCGACGGCTCCCACAAAAACGTTCCGACCGGCGCCTGATTCCCTCATCTGCGGTTTGCTTGCGGCGTCAGGCATGATTGGCCGACGATGCCATGCTTGCGGTGGTTTTTGCGGTGATGGAAGGTGACATTTTGCGCAGCCCTTGCTAAGCCGCGCTCAGCAAACCATTGACCGCGTGAGACCTGATGCCCGACCTTCTGATTGAACTTCGCTCCGAAGAAATTCCCGCACGCCCGCTCGCCCGCAGCGGCGCAGCCGTGAGGACGGGCAAAGGCAAGTATGGCATGCGCAATACCATGGTGGAGTGGAACTGATGCCCGACCTTCTGATTGAACTTCGCTCCGAAGAGATCCCCGCACGCATGCAGCGCAAGGCTGCCGGTGATCTGCGCAAATCCGTCACCGATGCGCTGGTCGATGCGGGCCTGACCTATGAGGCAGCGCGCGAATACTGGACGCCGCGCCGGTTGGTGCTCGACATCCGTGGCCTGACCGCCAGATCGAAAGATGTTCACGAGGAGATCAAGGGTCCGTCGACCAAGGCGCCCGAACAGGCGCTTGCCGGCTTCATGCGCAAGGCCGGGCTTGCCGATATTTCCGAAGCCCATGTGCATACCGATCCGAAGAAGGGTGATTTCTACGTCGCCCATATCTCGAAGCCCGGCCGCGACGCGGAAGCAATCATCGCCGATGTGATGCCCGGCATCATTCGCGGTTTCTCCTGGCCGAAATCGATGCGCTGGGGCGCGGCCTCGGCCAAGCCGGGTTCGCTCAAATGGGTGCGCCCGCTGCAGTCGATCATCTGCACCTTCGGCCCGGAAACCGAGGAGCCGACGGTGATCGGTTTCGAAGTCGATGGACTGGTTGCCGGCAACACCACCGCCGGGCATCGCTTCCACGCGCCCGATACGTTCACCGTGCGCCGTTTCGATGATTACTCCGACAAGCTCGAACGCGCCCGCGTGGTGCTGGATGCCGAGCGGCGCAAGGAGATCATTCTCTCCGACGCCCGCAATCTGGCTTTCGCCTCCGGCCTTGAACTGGTCGAGGACGAGGGGCTTCTCGACGAAGTCTCCGGCCTGGTCGAATGGCCGGTGGTGCTGATGGGCGAGTTCGAGGAGGACTTCCTTGCAATTCCCGATGACATCATCCGGCTGACCATCAAGACCAACCAGAAATGCTTCGTGCTGCGCAAGCCCGGCGGCGGGCTGTCGAACAAGTTCATCCTGGTCTCCAACATCGAGGCCAGCGACGGCGGCGGCGAAATCGCCTACGGCAACGGCAAGGTGGTGCGCGCGCGTCTGTCCGATGCGCTCTATTTCTGGAACACCGACCAGGCCGATCTGCCCGACCGCGACAAGCTCAAGGCATCTGCCGAAAAGCTGGGGCTGGATCTTGCCAAGCCGCTCGACCAGCGCATGGCCCGGCTCGATGCGCTCGACGTCACCTTCCATGCCAAGCTCGGCACCCAGGGCGAACGCGTGAGCCGTATCGCCAGGCTGGCGGCTGAATTGGCTCCGGTCGTCGGTGCCGATCCGGCTCTCGCCACCCGCGCGGCCATGCTGGCCAAGGCCGATCTGCAGACCGAAGTGGTCGGCGAGTTCCCCGAACTGCAGGGCGTCATGGGTCACATCTATGCCGGCCTCCAGGGTGAGCCCGACACGGTCGCTAAAGCTCTCGAAGACCACTACAAGCCGCAGGGCCCGTCCGATCAGGTGCCGACCGATCCTGTGTCGATCGCCGTGGCGCTGGCCGACAAGCTCGACACGCTGGTCGGCTTCTGGGCCATCGACGAAAAGCCTACCGGCTCCAAGGATCCCTATGCGCTGCGTCGCGCGGCGTTGGGGGTGATCCGGATCCTGGTGGAAAATGGTGTGGAGTTGAAACTCTCGGCAAGTGTTGCCGGTGCGCTTCAATCCCTGAACGTTCAGAAAAAGGTGGACGCCACCTCAGCGGATCTGGGAGGCGATCTCCTCTCCTTCTTCCACGACCGCCTGAAAGTCTATCTGCGCGATCAGGGTGCCCGCCACGATCTCATCGACGCGGTGATCACGTCGGCCTCCGATGACCTGCTCGACATTACCCGCCGGGTCGCAGCCCTTGGCGCGTTCCTGGACACCGAGGACGGCAAGAACCTGCTCGCCGGAACCAAGCGCACCGCAAACATTCTGGCAGCCGAAGAGAAGAAGGGGACGGCTGTCGCCGACGCAGTCGACCCGGCCCTGTTCGAGCTGGATGCCGAGAGAAACCTCTTTAATGCGGTGACTCAATCTGTCAGTCAGGCGACTCAAGCCATTGACAGCGAAGACTATTCCGCCGCCATGAGTGCACTTGCCACATTACGTGAACCGGTTGATTCATTTTTTGAAGCAGTGCTGGTAAACGCAGAGGTTGAAACCGTGCGAGAAAATCGCCTTGCCTTGCTCGCCATGATCCGTCACGCCACGGGCGCTGTCGCGGATTTCTCCCGCATCGCCGGATAGGTCTTCTGACTTGAGGACCCGTAAACCCCGAAGCCGGCAACCCCTGGAGGTGGGTGCCGGCTAAGTGCCTTCGCGCTGCCCTGAGTGGGCATGCGGGGCAGGGACGGGCAAATAACCCTAGTTGAGCCGCAGCTCGAATTTCGATGGGTCGAACGCCTTGGCGGGATCTTCACCAAGCGCCGATGTCTTGGTGTCTTCGTCGATCCCCGGCGCGGAATTGGCCATGACCGGCTCAAACAGGGCCGGTTTGCCCTCAGCTCCGGAAGCGACTTGCTGCTCATTGGTGCCGCTCAATGGTTCGTCTGCCTCGGCCGTTTCATTGACCTTTGGCGCTTTCACACCGAGTGCGATGAGGTCGGCTTCACTGGCCTTGCGGACCATCGTCACCGGCGAGCCGCCGAGCAGGTTTTCTGTCCGGTAGATCATCTGTTGTCCGGCGATCTCGCGAACCTCGACAATCTGTTCGCCCGGCGCGAGCCTGGTTTCGGCCTCTGCCTTGGCCTTCGCCTCAGCTTCGCGGGCGCAAGACGGGCAGCCGATTTCGATGATGCTGGTGCGCTTGCTCGCGGTCGGGTTGAAGGGCTCGATCGAGGACGCGTTGGCCGCTCCCGCGCCAACGCACATCGTGGCGGCAATGATCAATCTCAGCATGGTGCGTACTCCCCTTCTACCCGGAGTTTCCGGTTTTGGTGAGTGCACTCTAGCAAGGGGCCGTTACGATCCGGTTTTTGGAAGCGGTAAACGGTGGGTTAATTTTTTGCTTCGCGCTGAACCGCCCGCCAGCCGATATCGCGGCGGCAAAACCCGCCTGGCCAGTCGATCGCGTCGACCGCTTCATAGGCCTTTGCCTGGGCGCTTGTCACGTCAATGCCACCGGCGGTGACATTGAGCACCCGCCCGCCATTGGCCACCAGCTGATCGCTGTTTAGCGCCGTGCCGGCATGAAACACCTTGGCGCCCTTGGCTTCCGCCGCAGCCAGACCGGAGATCGGCGTGCCCTTCTTCGGCGTGCCGGGATAGCCTTCGGCCGCCATCACCACGGTCAGCGCAACATCGTCCTTCCAGCGCGCCGAGACACGCGCCAGCCCGCCTTCCGCCGCCGCCTTCAGCAGCACCAGGATATCGTCCTTCAGCCGCATCATCAGCACCTGGCATTCCGGGTCGCCGAAACGCACATTGTACTCGATCAGCTTCGGTCCGGTCTCGTCGATCATCAGCCCGGCGTAAAGCACGCCGGTAAACGGTGCGCCGATCGCCGCCATGCCGCGCATGGTCGGCTCGATGATCTCGGCCATGGTCTGCTCGATCAGTTCGGGCGTCATCACCGGTGCCGGCGAATAGGCGCCCATGCCGCCGGTGTTGGGGCCGGTGTCGCCGTCGCCGACCCGCTTGTGGTCCTGCGCCGTGCCGAAGGGCAGGGCAGTGGTGCCGTCGCAAAGGCAGAAGAAGCTGGCCTCTTCGCCATGAAGGAATTCCTCGACCACCACCTCGGCGCCGGCTTCGCCGAATGCGCCCTCGAAGCAATCCTCGATCGCGGCCAGCGCTTCCTCGATTGTCATCGCCACCGTCACACCCTTGCCGGCTGCCAGACCATCGGCCTTGATGACAATCGGCGCGCCCTGTGCCCGCGCATAGGCCTTGGCCTTCGGAGCATTGTTGAAGCGCTGGTAGGCGCCGGTCGGAATGTTCTCGCGCGCGCAAAGATCCTTGGTGAAGCCTTTCGAGCCTTCAAGCTGTGCGGCCTGCGCCGACGGTCCGAACACGGCGATGTCAACCTGTTTGAGCGCATCCGCCAGCCCCGCCACCAGCGGCGCTTCGGGCCCCACCACCACCAGATCGATGGCATTCTCCCGGCAGAAATCGACCACGGCCGAATTGTCGGAGACATCGAGCGGGATCAGCGTCGCGTGCTCAGCGATGCCCGGATTGCCCGGCGCCGCAAAAAGCGTCTTGAGCATCGGCGACTGGGCGATCTTCCAAGCCAGCGCATGTTCGCGTCCACCTGAACCGATCAACAGCACATTCATCATCGCATTCTCCATCGGCTGCCCTTTGCCTGACGCAACCTGCCTCGAATTCGCAATGGGTTAGGAAATCACGGCCTTTGGGTCAAGCGAACTTGATGCCTGGTGAGCTCGCAAGTGGAAATTGGCTGCAAATGGCACCGATTCCGATTCAGCTTTCTTCAAGTTCTTATGGTTTAGGCTTCACTCATATATTTTCCTTGCGGTGGTTCATGCCACGAACAGCCAACGGAGTGAGTTCCATGTTGCAGATCCTGTATGTCAGTACCGCATCGGAAAATCTGTCCGATGACGATATCCAGAAGATCTTGACCGAATCCCGGCACAACAATCTGCGTGATGGCATTACCGGAATGTTGTTGTGGGTAGATGGCGTCTTCATTCAGATCCTTGAGGGTGACACGGAACCGGTTCGCGCCGTGTTCGGGCGAATCCAAAGTGATAACCGGCATTGCAATATCCTGGTTGCGCTCGAGCAAAGCTCGGAAAGCCGATTGTTCGCTCAGTGGAGCATGGGCTTCAAGCGGCTCGAGGCTGACATGGCCGCCGACAAGAAGCTTTTCCGGATATCCCGCGCCGCGATTGCCGACAGGCTCACGGACGAGGATGGCGGATTGTTCCTGGAAACCGTGCTGGCCTTCAGCCGGGATTTCATCGCCGACATCGAACAGCCATTGAGTACTGCACAGGCATAGCTTCGATTGGCTACGCGGCATCGTCTGTCATCTTGACCTGCCAGCCCCGTGGTGGCAACAGTCGAGCATGTCAAAGAGGTCACACACGACATCCGAGAAGAACGCCCGCGTCGCCGATGCGCCGTCAGGTAACTGGGTCTACAAGATCCTGCCGAGAGCGCTCTGGCCGCATGCCCAGCTTGCCCGCTGGGATCGCCCGATCGGCTGGCAATTGTTGATGTGGCCGTGCTTCTGGTCGTCCGCGCTTGCCGGTAATCTCGCCAATTCGCCGGCCAATGTCGACACGGTCTGGTCGCCGTCCATGATGGTCTGGCACCTGTTCCTGTTCATGGTCGGAGCCATTGCCATGCGCGGCGCCGGCTGCACCTGGAACGATATTGTCGATTACAGGATCGACGCCAAGGTGGCGCGGACCCGCTCGCGGCCGCTCCCCTCGGGCCGGATTTCGCGGCTCGCAGCCTACGCCTTTGTCGCTATCCAGGCACTGGCCGGCTTGCTGGTGCTGATCCAGTTCAATGGGTTTTCGGTCCTGCTCGGCATGGCCTCTCTTGCCGTGGTGGTGATCTACCCGTTTGCCAAGCGGTTTACCGACTGGCCGCAATTCTTCCTCGGTCTTGCCTTTTCCTGGGGCGCATTGATGGGCTGGGCGGCGGTATTTGCCGACCTGGCGTGGCCGCCGGTGCTGCTCTATCTGGGCGCCATTGCCTGGACCATCGGCTACGACACCATCTATGCCCATCAGGACAAGGAAGACGACGCGCTCGTCGGCGTGCGCTCAACAGCGCGCCTGTTTGGGCAGAACACCAAGATCTGGCTCGTCGTGATGTATGGGCTGTTCGTTGTCATGGCGCTTGCAGCCTTCTGGCTGACGGGGGTGGCCTGGCCGGCTTTTGCCGGGCTTTTGATCGCCGTTGCGATGCTCGCTTGGCAGATCCGCGTTATCGACATCGATGATGCAGACCAGTGTCTGGCGCTGTTCAAGTTTAACAGCCGGGTCGGCCTGATTGTCTTTTTGGGATTGCTCGCCGCAATATGGGCATAACAGAAAGCCCGGCTGCCACCTTGTGGGGCAACCGGGCCTGTTTCAACCTTGGGAAATCTTGACGTATTCTAGTGGCGCGCGATGATCTCGCGGCCCTCGATCCTCATGCGGCATCCGAGTTTGCCGGTCGAACGGCGTACCAGGAAACGCGGGCGGCGCTCGGCGATCTGGCTGTGACGCCGTCGGCGCGTCGGCGAGCTGGCGTTCTCTCGCGCCGAGCCGTCATCCAGCGGCCGGGCAACGCCATCGGCTTCGATCATCAGCATCGGCAGGTCGTAAAGGTCCGACCAGGAACGCCAGTCGGCGGCGATGTCGTCGAGATTGTGGGCGACCAGAAGCGGCACGCACAAGGCCGTGTCGGTGTGGTGCAGTTCCAGTGTTACCGTGACCGTGCCGTCGCCATGATCAATTGCGCGCGCCGCAACACCTTTGAAGGCGCGGGCGGGAAGTGCGATGGACAGCGGAAGCCCGGATTTCGACAACATCTTCTTCAGCACAGCGCCGCGGCTGTCGAGTGTTGCCGATACTTCCTCACGCTCACCGCGCATTGAATAGGATGCACGTTGCGGGAAGTTGCCTGGATCGAGCCGTAATTCGAAACCGGCCCAAACGGGCTTCAATACGGTATTGGTCATGTTAATCGCCTCTGTAACTCTTGAGAGCCGGTTGACCGGTCTTCTCATTCGGGGCTTTTCGCCCTCTCACACGAAGCAACATGACCCAAAGCCGGTTCCAGTCGGCTTAAGGAGTTGGGTTAAGAAAACCTATGTTTTGGAAATGGTTAGCGAAAGACCACCGTCCCATTTCCATTTTGGAAAGGTTACCGGGGAGCAACCACCTTGCCCGGATTCATGATGCCCTTGGGATCGAACGCGGCCTTGATCCGGTGCATCAACGACATTTCCACGGGCGACCTGATGGCGGCCAGCTCATCGCGTTTGAGTTGTCCAATGCCATGCTCGGCGGAAATCGATCCGTTCAAATTCAGCACAATCGCATGCACGATCTCGTTCATTTCTTTCCACCGCGCAAGGAAGGCTTGCGTGTCAGCACCGGGCGGTTGCGAGATGTTGTAATGAATGTTGCCATCGCCCATGTGGCCGAAGGCGACGATGCGCGCGTCCGGCATGGCTTGAAGCACCGCCTGGTCCGCCCGGGCGAGAAACTCCGGCACCAATGCCACCGGCACCGAGACATCATGCTTGATCGAGCCGCCTTCGGGTTTTTGCGCCCAGGACATTGATTCCCGCAGTTTCCAGAAGGCCTGGCGCTGGGCTCCTGTTTCGGCGGCTGCGGCGTCGCGGATCAGGCCTTTCTCGTCGGCGGCGATGAAAAGGCCTTCCAGCATCGCCCGGGCAGCCTCCTGCGACTGGCCCGAGGAAATGTCGATTAGCACGTACCAGGGATGCGGTTCTCCAAGCGGATCGCGCACACCTTCTATATGGCGGGTGGTGAATTCGATACCGATGCGCGGCATCAGCTCAAACCCGGTGAGGGACGGGCCGCAATAATCCTGCGCCAGCCGGAACAGTTTCAGCGCTGTTTCAGGACTGTCGACCCCGGCGTAGATTGTCTCGTGCCCGCGCGGGGCGGGGAACATTTTCAGCACCGCCGCGGTGATCACCCCGAGCGTGCCTTCCGCGCCGATGAACAGGTCGCGCAGATCATAGCCGGTGTTGTCTTTTTTCAGCGCCCGCAATCCGTGCCAGATTTCGCCATCCGGCAGCACCGCTTCAATGCCAAGGCAGAGTTGGCGCATATTGCCGTAGGCGAGCACCGCAGTGCCGCCGGCATTGGACGACAGGTTGCCGCCGATCTGACAGGATCCTTCCGATCCTAAGGACAGCGGAAACAAGAGCCCGGCTTCGCCGGCTGCCTGCTGTGCGCGCTCCAGTACAACGCCGGCCTCGGCCACCATGGTCTGGCCGACAGGATCGAGAGAGCGGATCTTGTTGAGCCGCGACAGCGACAACACGATCTCGCCCTTGCCGGGGCGCGGTGATTGCCCGCCGACAAGTCCGGTGTTGCCGCCCTGCGGCACCACGGCCGTATTGGTCTCGTGTGCAAGGCGCAGGATGGCCGCGACTTCGTCCGTATTTGCCGGGCGCAAAACCAGAGGGCTTTCGCCTTTGTAGAGCCCGCGCAACTCGATCAGGTGCGGAGCAATATCGGATGGCGAAGTCAGGGCGTTCTCCGCGCCGGTGATGGCGGTGAAGCGGCTGATCAGCGAAGGGTCGGTCAGAGCTACTGGCATGTTTATGCATGTACCGTCGCGCCCGTCCCAAGTCGAGAGGAACCGGACCGATGCGACCCAGGGGATCGCGATGAGTCCCATTCTGGAACAGCCCGGCGCCGCGTGGAGAAGAGGTCGTTGGCAACAACTGGAAACGCAAGCGCGGATTTTGCCGCAGCATCCCGGATGCACGCTCTCCCGGGCTCAACAAAGGGTCAAACGAAAAGCTTTTACGCCAGTGCCTGAAAACTCCGCGCCGTGGGCGGCATGCCGGCTCCACTTGCAACAGCTGGATCGTTCAAATGCAATCTATCGGATTCAGGGTTCCTTAGCGCGCTTGCGTTATTGTCACTCGAAATCAAAGGGTTACTCCAATGCTGCGCTTTCTGAAGAATAGATCCGGCAATTTTGGTCTTCTGGCAGCACTTCTGTTTGTGCCGGTGGCCGGCGCAGCGGGATTGGCTCTCGATTACTCCAATGCCTTCTCCATCAAGGCCAAGATTCAGGGCGCCGCAGACGCTGCCGCTCTGGCCGCGGTTGCCGAGAGTTCTCCGGGCCTGAAGGCAGCACTCGCAATGTCCGGGGACGGTGAAGTTCTGATCGGCGAAAGCGATGCGGTGAAATTCTTCCAGGCCCAGGTCGAGAATGATGCCGACTTCGCGCTCGATGAGGTCGAAGCCAAGGTCGTCAAGAAAAACGGCAGTCTGTTTTCGATCGTGAGTTACAAGGCCACGGTGCCAACCACGCTCTCGCGGGTTCTGGGGCAAGACCTGATCCAGGTCGGGGGCCAGGCAACGGCGGAATACCAGACCGAGCTCTATCGCGATTTTTTCTTGTTGCTCGACAACACGCCGTCGATGGGTGTGGGGGCCACGCCAGCCGATGTGTCGAAGATGGTGGCGAACACTTCGGACAAGTGTGCCTTTGCCTGCCACATCGTCAACAAGGGGGTCGAGGACAAGAACAGCTACTACAATCTTGCCAAGAAACTCGGCGTAACGACCCGTATCAACGTGGTGGCCACGGCCACGGCTGCCTTGATGGACACCGCCAAGGCTTCGCGGAAAAGCGCCAGCCAGTACCACATGGCGGTCTACACCTTTGGTGAAAAGGCCGAAGACACCAAACTGCTTGAAGTCGTGAAACCAACAACGGATCTGAGCAAGGCCAAGGCGGATGCTGCCAAGGTCGAGCTGATGTCGATTCCGTATCAGGGCTATGACAACGACCAGCAGACCGATTTTGATCGCGCCTTCACCCAGATTGCCGACAAGATGGGCACGGCTGGAAGCGGCCTGACGGCTGCAACACCGGAGAAGATCCTGTTCTTCGTCTCCGATGGGGTCGGCGACAGTTACAAGCCATCGAGCTGCACCAAGAAGACCACCGGCGGCCGGTGCCAGGAGCCGATCGATGTCAAGTATTGCAAGACGTTGAAGGACAAGGGCTACAAGATCGCCATCCTGTACACCACCTATCTGCCGCTCCCGACCAACAGCTGGTACAATTCGTGGATCAAGCCTTTCCAGAATGAGATTCCGGTTCAGATGAAGGCCTGTGCTTCGCCCGACCTGTTCTTCGAGGTGAGCCCGACAGAGGGCATTGCCGAAGCCATGACAACCTTGTTCAAGAAAATCGTCAATACATCGCTTTTGACCGGGTAGGTCAGGCATCAGTCGCGTGGAGCCGCCGCCCGGTTCAGCCGGTCATTGATGGCTTCGCCCAGCCCGTGCCCGGGCACCGCGGCCACCGCGATGCCGGCTGCGCCGGCGGCATCGGCGAATTTGAGCATGTCGAACAGGTTCGCCGCAGCTTCCCGCAAATCACCGGACGGCGACAGGTCCATGATCGTCTTGGCCTGGTCTTCACCCTTGAGCGGCACGCCTCCAAACCGGATAACGGCCTCGCCGGGTCGGGCTTCATCAGCGTTCAACCGCAACGTGGTGTCCGGCGCATAATGCGAAGCCAGCATGCCAGGCGCGATGATGCCGTGGTTGCCACTCTGCCCCGGGGAGCGTTCGACCGGCATGCCCGCAACCTCCTCGATCGCTTCCACCGGGATGCCGCCCGGTCTGAGCAGCCGCAATCCGGTATCGGTCACCGCCAGGATCGTGGATTCCACGCCGACCCTGCAGCGGCCGCCATCCAGGACGAGTTTGATCCGGTCGCCAAGATCATCCGCCACATGCTGCGCCGATGTCGGGCTGATCCGGCCCGACCGGTTGGCACTCGGAGCCGCCAGCGGCCGGCCGAAAGCCGCAATCAGCTCGCGCGCATAGCCTTCCGGCATGCGCACCGCGGCCGTGGCAAGTCCCGCAGTCGCAAGCGGATGGATTTGCCCTGTCTCCCTGAGCGGCAGGACCAGCGTCAGCGGCCCGGGCCAGAACGCTGCGGCAAGCCGTTCGGCCAGCGCTGACAACGTCACATGCGCCCTGGCCATCTCGAGGTCAGACACATGGGCGATCAGCGGGTTGAACAGGGGGCGTCCCTTGGCCTCGTAAATCGAAGTGATCGCGGCGGGATTGGTCGCATCTGCTGCCAACCCGTAGACCGTTTCAGTCGGTATTGCCACGGGTTCGCCGCGCCGCAACAACTCAATTGCAGCGTTGAGCGAGCCGGGATCGGAAATCGGGAGAATGCGCACCATGACTTGTCCATTTTTGTGTGCAGGCTCTAGCAGGCAGCCTCTGGGCACGCAACAAATCACGATCAAAACACCACTTTTCAGCAATAATTGCTAAAAAGATCAAATTGAAGCTTTCGGTTTAGCTGGCTTATAATATATTTTTGGCATGAATGCTCACATGCGCATTTGTCAATGAGTGACCTCGATGAACAAACCTACTTCTCCAGCAACCTCCATCGGACTTCGCGTCGCCACCGCGATGTACCAGATGGGAATCGACGGATTGCCCAGGAATTACGAGCTTGTCTACGAAGCCTATTCCGGCACAAATCCTGAATTGACCAAGGAATTTGTTGCGATCGGCAAAACCAAGTCTCAGCGTGCGCTAGATGAACTGGGCAGGAAATATCTGCCGCATCACCACGAAGAAACCGTTGTGGCCAAGACCAATGACCGCATGCGCACCCAGATGAGCACCTTCATGTCTCTGCTGGAGGAAGAAAAATCATCGCTCACCGACTACGGCAAGATCATCGATGAAGCCTCGCGTAGTTTTTCCGCGGTCGGAGATCTCGATCAGGAAACACTGAACCGGTCGATCCAGAAGCTCAGCAAGGCCACGGAACAGCAGGCATCCAAGAGCGAGGCCATGGTTGCGGTGGCGACCGAACAGGCCGCTGATCTTAACGCTGTCAAAGACGATATCGATAATTTCGAGCAGATGAAATTCATCGACCAGCTGACCGGCCTTGCCAATCGCCGCTCCTTCAACAAGGCCGCCGCCCGCATCTACGCAAACCCGGAACTGCCGGTGATGTGCGGCCTTGCCTACGCCGAAATCGATGATTTCAAGACCATCAAGGAAACCGACGACAAGGGCACCGGCGACAATTACATCCGTCATGTCGGCCAGCTCATTCAGGCCGCAATGCAGTCCGATGAACTGGTTGCGCGTCTTGACGGCAACCGTTTCGCCTTCCTGGTCAATTCCTCCGACGAGGCTGAAATCATGCGGGTGATCGACGGGCTGCGCAAGGCTGCGGGAACCAAGCCGCTGATCAATTCCAAGACCGGCCGCAACATGGGCAAGGCCACGCTGTCGATCGGCGTCGCCATGTCGACGGGTGCCGAGGGCGCGGGCCAGCTCATGGCCTTTGCCGAAAAAGCCATGGGCGTGTCCACCAAGGATGGCGGCGACCGGTGCACCTTCTATTCCGAAACCGAAATCTCCGGCGCCGGCCAGGGCTGGATGATCTACCGGCCCTGACCTCCCGGGCAGCGATTGCCATGGAGTGCGTAACCGTCGTTGAAGCTTGATCTGGGGCTTTGGCGGCGAGTTTTGCGTTGCGCCATCGCAACATTGCCTTTGCGTCCAAAAACCGGGTGAAGTTGGTCATCACAAATTGACGTTTACGTAAAAACCACTTAGCCATGAGCATGGTCCGGATCCCGCCCGCGAAGCGCTGGCGGGCAGCAGGGAGGAGATCACATGTATCGTGCGCCGGTAGACGAAATCGCTCACACGCTCAAATCGGTTGCGGGCTTGCGCAAAGCGCTTGAAACCGGGCGGTTCGGGGATCTGGGCGAGGATCTGGTCGACGCGATCCTGGCCGAGGCCGGACGGTTTTCGTCCGACGAGATCGCCCCGCTCAACGAAATCGGCGACAAGCACGGCACACCGTTGAAGGATGGTGCGGTCACCACGCCGCCGGGCTGGAAGGAACTCTACCGGAACTGGATCGATGGCGGCTGGAACGGCCTGACCGGACCGGAGGAATTTGGCGGCCAGGGCCTGCCTATGCTGCTCTCCGTCGCTGCCCTTGAAATGTGGAATTCCGGCTCGCTCGCCTTCGGCATCGGCCCGACGCTGACCATGGGCGCGGTCGAGGCGCTCGACAAGCACGCCTCCGACGCGCTCAAGGCCAAGTATCTCGAAAAGCTCGTCACCGGCGAGTGGATGGGAACGATGAACCTGACCGAGCCGCAGGCAGGCTCCGACCTCAACGCGCTGCGCGCGCGTGCCGAACCGGTCGGCGACGGCACCTACCGGATTTACGGCCAGAAGATCTTCATCACCTATGGTGAGCATGATTTCACCGACAACATCGTTCATCTGGTATTGGCGCGGCTGCCCGATGCACCGGCCGGCACCCGTGGCATCTCGCTGTTCCTGGTGCCGAAATTCTTTGTCGGCGATGACGGCGCGCTGGGCGACCGCAATGACGTGTTCTGCTCCGGTGTCGAACACAAACTCGGCATCCACGCCTCGCCGACCTGCACCATGATTTACGGCGACGGCAAGTTCGGCGATCAGCCCGGCGCCATCGGCTGGCTGATCGGCGAGGAAAACAAGGGCCTGGCCTGCATGTTCACGATGATGAACAACGCCCGCCTGGCCGTCGGCATGCAGGGCGTGGCGATCGCCGAAACCGCCTACCAGAAGGCGCTGGCCTACGCCAAGGACCGCACCCAGGGCCGCGCGCCGGGCCACAAGGGCGAGGCCATGAGCCCGATCATCGAACACTCCGATGTCGCCCGCATGCTGATGACCATGAAGGCGTTGACCCAGGGCGCCCGCGCCATCTGCTATTCCTGCGCCGAGGCGCTCGACATGGCTCGCGTTTCAGAAGGCGACGAGGCCAAGGCCTGGTCCGAGCGCGCCAGCCTGATCACCCCGATTGCCAAGGCGTTTGCCACCGACATCGGCCTCGAGGTCGCCTCGCTCGGCGTGCAGGTGCATGGCGGCATGGGCTTCATCGAGGAAACCGGTGCGGCGCGGTTGCTGCGTGATGCCCGCATTGCGCCGATCTACGAGGGCACCAACGGCATTCAGGCAATCGATCTGGTGATGCGCAAGCTACCGCTGTCGGGCGGGGCAACCGTGTCGGCCTTCATCGCCGATTTCAAGGCTGATGCCGATGCCGCGCGGGCCTCCAATTCGCCTGCGCTCGAAGGCGTTGCCGACCATCTCGATTCTGCCATCGCTGATCTCGAGACCGCCACCGGCTACATGCAGGCTGCCACGTCGGGAGGCCGCCAGACCGACGCGCTGACCGGTGCGACGCCGTATTTGAGGCTGTTTGGCCTGACCGCAACCGCCGCCATGCTGGTGCGTGGTGCCTTGGCTGACACCGATGCACCGGAAGGTGCGGGCCGGGCAGCCCTTGCCCGCTTTGCGGCCAGCAATCTGGCGCCGGAAACCAGGGGGCTTGCCGCCAGCGCCACCGCCGGGGCCGACAGCCTTGCCGGCGCCAGCGCCGCACTCGTCTGATCATCCCATACCCGGCTCAGCGCCGGCGCCACCATCGAGGGGACATCCATGACTGACCACATCCTGACCGAACGCGCCGGTGAAACCGGCGCCATCAACGTCATCCGCTTCAACCGGCCTGAGAAGAAGAACGCCATCACCCGCGCCATGTATTCCGCCATGGCCAAGGCGCTGATCGAGGGCGACCGCGACGAGAATGTGCGGGTCCACGTCATGCTCGGCACGCCGGGCGCATTCACCTCCGGCAATGACATGCAGGATTTCATGGCCGTTGCCATGGGCGGCTCGATGGGCACCGAAGTGCTTGATTTTCTGGCAAGCCTGGCCAATGCCGAAAAACCGGTCATCTCCGGCGTCGACGGGCTGGCGATCGGGGTCGGCACCACCATCCACATGCATTGCGACATGACGTTTGCGACGCCGGAGTCGCGCTTCCACACCCCGTTTACCGACCTGGCACTGGTGCCCGAAGCCGGCTCCAGCCTGCTCGCACCGCTGGCCATGGGCCACCAGAAGGCCTTCGCGCTATTGGCCGCAGGTATTCCGTTCTCGGGTGAAGACGCCGAACGCGCCGGTCTGATCTACAAGACCGTCAGCGCCGCCGACCTCGAGCCCACAGTCTTCGCCGCCGCCGAAAACCTTGCCGCCAAGCCGCCGCAGGCGCTGGCCATTTCCCGCCGCCTTGTCCGCACCGATCCGGCAACGGTGACCGCCCGCATGCGCGAGGAAGCCGAGCACTTCGCCAACCAGCTCAAGAGCGCCGAAGCCCTCGCCGCCTTCCAGGCCTTCATGGCGCGAAAGAAGTAGGAGGGTGTCGGCGCGAGACCGGGAGTGCTTCTTGGCTTCCGCTTCGCGTCATCCCTGGGTCTCTCTGCTTCCTCCATCCTCTGCCCCCTCAATTCGTCATCCTCGCCCTTGAGGCGAGGATCCACTCCGCGATTCCGCCGTGGTCATTGCGGGTGGACGGATTGCGGAATGGATCCTCGGGTCGGAGCCCGAGGATGACGAACCGTGGGGCCGGTAAATGACGACGGAGAGCTGTGAGGACGACGACGGCGGGCATCGCCATAATCCACGATCATACTCGCCCGGTTGCACCACAGCTTGCCCTGCACGTGACGTCTTGCCATAGTCGAGCCGGCGCAACCGACCCCGGACCCCCGCATGGCCGAATCCTCCAAACCCAAACGGCCACCACGGAGCAAGAAAGCGCCGGAGCCCGATTTCTCCCCCTTTGAGGACTGGCTGTCCGACGGCCCGGCGGGCAAATGGCCGTATCCATTGGCAACGGACAAGGAGCTGTCGGCAGAGCAGCAGCGGATTGTCGCCGCCAATGTACAGGACCTGGGCGACAAGGAAGCTTGGTTCGAAAAAGTTCAGGCTTTTGAAGCAGCTTTGTCGGCGCTGGCCGATGAGGCCCGGCAAAAGAACACCAGGGCAGAGTATTGTATTCGTTTTGACCGGCATGTGTTCGCGGACGGTCCGAAGGATTTCACGAACTATCCATTCCCGTGCTCCGTCTCGTTCGGCGGGGCGGCGTTCGGCGACGGCGATGTCTGGTTCAGCGGGGCGACGTTCGGCGATGGCGATGTCTCGTTCCTCGGGGCGACGTTCGGCGACGGCGATGTCTCGTTCAGCGGGGCGGCGTTCGGCGACGGCGATGTCACGTTCTTCGGGGCGATCTTCGGCGAAGGCTCCGTCCGGTTCGAGTGGGCGGTGTTCGGCGACGGCGATGTCTCGTTCGACGGGGCGACGTTCGGCGAAGGCACTGTCTCGTTCGGCGGGGCGACGTTCGGCGACGGCGATGTCTCGTTTAGTGAGGCGGCGTTCGGCGACGGCAATGTTTGGTTCAGCAGGGCGACGTTCGGCGACGGCACTGTCTGGTTCGACAGGGCGACGTTCGGCGACGGCACTGTTTTTTTCTCCGAGGCGAAGTTCGGCGAGGGCTCTGTCCGGTTTGAGGATGTCAGTTTCCAATCGACCAATGTTTCGGCTCCGGGAATGATTTTTACGGGAAACCTCACTGTCAAATCACACTTTCCCGAAGCGGTGGATTTCCGCCGGCTTGATGTAAAAGGCACCGCCAGCTTTTCCGGCAGCAGTTTCGCCAAGGTACCAGATTTCCGAGACGCCAAGTTCGACCGCCCGCCGGAAGTTGCGGGCATGGTGGTGCCGCGGCCAGGACACAAGAAACCGAAAGCTTGGATAGTACTGTGCCGCATTGCCCGCAGGTATCGGGGCATTGAACATCCAGGCGCAGAGCCGGAGAAGCCCGGCAGAGGGTCAAAAAATAGGTCAGCCGGCAACGCCGCGAACTCTGGGGCTTCCGAACCAGCCAAAAGGCAGCGCTCATGGCCAAGCCGGGCTGCGAGCGCGGTGGCTGATGCAGTGCGACCGTTTACGACCTCGATTTTCTATCTCGCCGCCGACCGCGACGACGTCGCCAAGTTCCGCAAGCTCAAATCCATGGCGCTGGCGGCCAATGATCATGAGAAGGACGGCGAATTCTTCGCGGGCGAAATGCTGGCCAAGCGCGGCTTTGAGACGACCACGTTCTTCGGGCTGCTGTTCAACAGCATCTATTGGTGGCTGAGCGATTTCGGCCAGAGTTTTGTCCGGCCGCTGATCTGGCTCTGCGCGAGCTTTCTGACCTTCGCTGCATCCTGCCTGTTTTTGATCCGGGGCGCGCTGACGCTGGAAGACCGGCTCTGGTTCGCCGCCGACTTTTCCTTCCGCAACATGCTGCCGCTGTTCGGCTCGCTGTTCCGTTTCACGGTCGCGCCGGAAGGCCATGTCTCCTGGTATCAAAGGACCTACAATTGCCTGCGCGACGCCAGGGTCGACATCGACCGGCTGGTCGCCCTCGGCATTTTCCAGAACCTGATCGGCACGGTGCTTTTGTTCCTGCTGCTGCTGGCCCTGCGCAACAAGTTCCGGCTGAAGTGACCGTAGGCAGTTCAGCGCCTCGCCCTACCGCTTCGGCCGTTCCAGCAGTCCCACCACTTCGACATGGCTTGACCAGAGGAACTGGTCGATCGGCGTCACCGAGGTGAGCTTGTAACCGCCCTTGATCAGGATCTCGAGATCGCGCGCCAGTGTCACCGGATTGCACGAGACAGCGGCGATGCGGGTGATTGTCGAGCGGGCGATGTCGACCACCTGCACCTCGGCGCCGGCGCGCGGCGGGTCGAACACCAGCCCCTGATAGGTCTTGAGTTCCGCCACCATCAACGGCCGGCGGAACAGGTCGCGCTTTTCCACGCTCACCGGTTTCAGCCCCGGCGTGTGCCGCGCTGCCCGGTCGAGTGCGGCGAGCGACGGTCCGTCGCCCTCCACCGCGTGGACATGGGATTGCTGCGCCAGCCTGAGCGCGAACGTGCCGGAGCCTGAAAACAAATCCGCCACCCGTTTGCATTTCTTCAGATGCCCGGTGACCAGATCCCCCATCACGGTTTCGGCCTCGTGGCTTGCCTGCACGAAGCCGCCGGAGGGCGGGTTGACCGTGGCCGTGCCGAAAACCAGCTGCGGCGGCAGTTTTTCGATCAGGATTTCGCCGTTGAAGGTCAGCCGGGTGACGGCCTTTTCGGCGCGAACAGCGGTGATGATCCTGAGCCGGTCTGGTTCGGCGAGCTTGAACGGCGCGTCGACGGCGAGATCGAGCCCCGGCTCGGCATCGAGAACGGAGAGACGGAACGCTTCCTTGCCGACGGCCACCGCGGTGGCCAACCGGCGCAGCGCCGGCAGTTCCTGGTTGATCCGTTGGGTGGCGACAATGCAGGTATCAACCCGCACGATCTGATGACTTTGGGCTCGGTTGAAGCCGAGGATCGCGCCTTTTTCCGTGCGCCTTGCGGCAAACACCACCCGTCGCCGTGTGCCCGGCTCGCAGGTGACCAGCGGCGCCACATCGGTCTTGATACCGCGGCTTTCAAGGGCTGCGACCACCAGATCGCGCTTCCAGTCGCGGTAGGCCTCATCCGCCACGTGCTGCAACGCGCAGCCGCCACAGCCGGCATCGTCGCTGTCCGGGCCAAAATGCGGGCAGGGCGGCGTCACCCGGTCAGGCGATGGCTGAAGCACCGAGATCAGCGTGCCGCGGGATTTCTCCACCGCCACGTTGACACTATCGCCGGGCACGGTGAAGGGGACGAAGACCTGTCCCGCGGGCGTCTCGGCAATGCCGTCGCCCTGTCCGCCAAGCCGGGTGATGTCTAGCCTTTGTGCGCTCATGTCTTGACGCCTCCAATGAGAAATTCGTGGTTGCCGTCGCTGCCCTCGATCGGCGAGGGGATCGGCCCGACGGCCTGCCATCCGGGTTGCTGGTTGAGCCAGGACGCGAGGTCCTCGGCGATCCCGGGGCCCGCCGCAGGATCCTTGAGAAGCCCGCCCTTGCCGATCGCGGAACGCCCGGCCTCGAATTGCGGCTTGACCAGCAGCACGGCGAAGGCGCCGGATGCGGCAAGCGCCAGCGCCGGCGGCAGCGCCAGCTTCAGCGAGATGAAGCTCACGTCGGAGACTACCGCGCCGATCTGGTGGCCGCCAACATGATCGCGGGCCAGATCGCGGGCGTTCAGGCCTTCGAGATTGCTGACGCGGGGATCGGCGGCAAGGCTCGCATGCAGCTGGTCGTGGCCGACATCGATCGCGATGACGTGACCGGCTCCCGCTTCGAGCAGGACCTGGGTAAAACCGCCGGTCGAGGCGCCGATATCAAGTGCTGTCCGGCCGGCCGGATCAAAACCGAATGCCTCGAGCCCGGCCTTCAGCTTCAGCGCGGCGCGGGACACATAGTCGCGCGCCGGATCGCTGAGCGAGATCTCGGCGGACGCGGACACCAATGCGCCCGGCTTGGTAATGGCTTTGCCATCCACCCGCACCGCGCCCCGGGCAATCGCGTCACGCGCCCGCGACCGGCTTTCGTAGTGGCCGAGCCGGACCAGCATCTGGTCCAGCCGGTCCCTTTCTAGGCCGGTCAGGGATGAATTGCGCGCAGACGGGTTAGACATGAGCGTCCTCTTGGCCCGGAAGGGGCGCGAGGGCAAGCGCTTTGTGGTTTCTTCACCGGATCACGGTATCGCGCATCAATAGCGGATGATGCTGCTCTCACGCGGGCGGCGCGGCGCCGGAACCGGTATTTCGGTGTTGTTGCTTTCAAGGATAGGCGCAATCACCGCCGGAGCTATGCGCATCTTCACATCAAGTTCGAGGGACCCGCGCATCTCGCCAAGCTTGGGCACCAGCATCCGGATTGCCGCTTCCTCGATCCGTTTGTCATAGGTCGGTCTTGTCTCGGCGAGGGCTGCAGAACCCAATCCGCAGAGGGCAAGCGAGGCCGTCGCGATCCTGCGCGCAGTGCTATGTCCCGCCTTTTTCATCGTCATTGCCGATACGTCCCGAAGTCCCCTGAAGTCAGGACAAGCCTAACAGGGGGATCTTTCAGAACGCCCAAGGGACGTGGTTAGGATCAGGCAAAGGCTTATGGTTTCAGAACCGTAACCCGGGCGCCGCTTGGGTTTTCAGCGTTGAGCGCCCGAAAAACCGTGTCGACGATGCCTTTGCGGTCCAGCCCGGCATGCGCATACATCGCCTCGGGCGACGCATGGTCCATGAAGATGTCCGGCATCACCATCGAACGCACCCGCAAACCGCCGTCGAGCAGGCCTTCGGTTGCCAGGAACTGCAGCACGTGGCTGCCGAAGCCGCCCACCGAGCCTTCCTCGATGGTGACCAGAACCTCGTGATGCCGCGCCAGCTGGCGGATCAGATCATGGTCGAGCGGCTTGGCGAAGCGGGCATCGGCCACCGTCGTTGACAGGCCTGCGGCATCGAGATCTTCGGCGGCCACCAGGCACTCGGCCAGCCGCGTGCCGAACGACAGCAGCGCCACCTTGGTGCCCTCGCGCACGATCCGGCCCTTGCCGATTTCAAGGATCGAGCCGCGTTCGGGCATCTCGACGCCAACGCCTTCGCCGCGCGGATAGCGAAACGAGATCGGGCCGTCATCATAGGCGGCAGCGGTGCGCACCATGTGCTTCAGTTCGGCCTCGTCGGAGGCCGCCATCACCACGAAACCCGGCAGGCAGGCAAGATAGGCGGTGTCGAACGAGCCCGCATGGGTGGCGCCGTCAGCGCCGACAAAGCCGGCCCGGTCGATCGGAAACCGCACCGGCAGTTTCTGGATCGCCACATCGTGGACCACCTGGTCGTAGCCGCGCTGCAGGAAGGTCGAGTAGATCGCGCAGAACGGCTTCAAGCCTTCGGTCGCCATGCCGGCGGCAAAGGTCACGGCATGCTGCTCGGCAATGCCGACATCGAAGGTGCGGGTAGGGTGGACCTTGGCGAACTTGTCGATGCCGGTGCCGCCAGGCATTGCGGCGGTGATCGCCACGATCTTGTCGTCATGGCTGCCTTCCTGTGCCAGCGTCTCGCCGAAGACGGCGGTATAGCTCGGCGCATTCGGCTTGGCCTTGGCCTGGGTTCCGGTCACCACGTCGAACTTGGAGACGCCGTGATACTTGTCCGACGCCGCTTCGGCCGGGCCGTAGCCCTTGCCTTTCTGGGTGACCACGTGAATGAGCACCGGGCCGTCGCCATTGTCGCGCACATTGCGCAGCACCGGCAGCAGGTGATCGAGATTGTGCCCGTCGATCGGGCCGATATGGTAGAAGCCGAGCTCCTCGAACATGGTGCCGCCGGTGACATAGCCACGGGCATGCTCGACGGCGCGGGTAATGGCGCGATCGATGTTCTTGCCCAGATAAGCCGTCAGTTTCTTGCCGAAGTCACGGAACCCCATGTAGGTGCGGCCCGACGCCATCCGTGCCAGATAGGCGCTCATCGCGCCGGTCGGCGGTGCGATCGACATGTCGTTGTCGTTGAGAATGACAATCAGCCGGGCGTCGAGCGCGCCGGCATTGTTGAGCGCTTCAAAGGCCATGCCCGCCGACATCGCGCCATCGCCGATCACCGAGATCACATTGCGCGGCTTGCCGGTGAGTTCGCTCGCCACCGCCATGCCGAGACCGGCCGAGATCGAGGTCGAGGAATGCGCGGCACCAAACGGATCGTACTCGCTTTCGTCGCGCTTGGTGAAGCCCGACAGCCCGCCTTCCTGGCGCAGCGTGCGGATCCGGTCGCGCCGCCCGGTCAGGATCTTGTGCGGATAGCATTGATGGCCGACGTCGAAGATCAGCCGGTCATGCGGGGTGTCGAAAACCTTGTGGATCGCAATCGTCAGCTCGACCACGCCGAGACCTGCACCCAAATGACCGCCGGTGCGTGACACCGCGTCGATCATTTCCGCGCGCAATTCGGTAGCAAGCTGCGGCAACAGCTTGTCATCGATCTTTTTCAGGTCGGATGGGAACCGGACTGTATCCAGAAGCGGGGTTACTGGCGGGTTGGTCACGTCATGCCTCACAATCGATGACGGCGTAGCCCGGAAACAGCAATGTGTAAACCCGATCAGGCCCGAGAACCGCAGGTCTGGGCGCACTTGCCACACAAAGACCATGCGAAATCTTGCGCGAATTGGCCAGGCGCCGGGTCATCTGTCCGGAAGTGGGACGAACTCCTCCTCGTCGCCGGGGACGATGTCGAACCGGCCGGAGCGCCATTCCGCCTTGGCCTGGTCGATCCGCTCGCGCGACGAGGACACGAAATTCCACCAGATGTGGCGCTTGGTTGGGATGCTGTCGCCGCCAAACATCATCATCCGTGCGCCTTGCGGCCCGGCGGTGATGGTGATGGCGTCGCCGGGGCGAAGAACCAGCAGCTGGTCGGGTCCGAAGCGGTCTCCGGCAATCTCGATCTCGCCCTCGAGCAGATAGAGCGCGCGTTCTTCCCACTCGGCGTCGAACGGTGCTGCGGCGGCGGCCGAGAGCGTCAGGTCGACATAAAGCGTCCCGGTATGCTGCGGTACCGGCGAGACAAGCCCGCCAAAGCGGCCCATCACCAGCCGTGCCCGAATGCCCGCATCGGTGATTTCGGGCAGCGCTGTGGTATCCGTGTGGGAAAATTCCGGATCGATTTCTTCAAGATGGTCGGGCAGCGCCAGCCAGGTCTGCAGGCCCGAAATCGGCATCTCGCCGCCACGCATTTCCTCGGGAGACCGCTCGGAATGGACGATGCCCCGGCCTGCCGTCATCAGGTTCACGTCGCCGGGCCTGATCACCATCTCGGTACCCAGGCTGTCACGGTGGCGGATCGCGCCATCGAACAGGTAGGTGACGGTCGACAGCCCGATATGCGGGTGGGGCCGCACATCAAGGGCATCCCCGCGTTTGAGGATCGCCGGTCCCATGCGGTCGAAGAAGATGAAGGGCCCGACCATCCGCCGCCGCGCCGAGGGCAGGGCCCGCTTGACCGAAAATCCGCCGATGTCGCGCGAGGACGGGACGATCAGTTTCTCGATGGCGTCACAGGCGAAGGCGTCGCCGGGATTGGGATCCCCTCCCGGAAAGAAGCTCATGCCGTCCTCCTGTGGTCCCGGGTTTACTCCGCGTCGAGAGGCTCCGTGCCGGCCGGCTGGCCCTGGCGGTCAAGCCGGATCTTCTCGATCCGCTTTTCGGCCGCCGAAAGCAGCTTTTCGCAATGTGCCTTCAGCTTTTCGCCGCGTTCGTAGATTTCGATCGACTTGTCGAGTGGCACGTCGCCACGCTCGAGCTGTTCGACAATGCTCTCAAGCTGAGCCACGGCCGCTTCGAAACTCATGGCCGAAATGTCGTTGGCTTCACTCATCGATTATCCCTCTTGCAGGCGAATCACGTGGGCAGCCGCCGATTCGGCAAGCCCGACAAGATCATAACCGCCTTCAAGCAGGCTGACGACCCGGTTGCCGCAACGGCGTCCGGCGATGTCCATCAGCTTGCCTGTCGCCCAGTCGAAATCATCCGCCACCAGATTGATCTCCGCGAGCGGGTCGCGGTGGTGGGCATCGAATCCGGCGGAGATGATGATCAGGTCCGGACGCGCCTCTTCGACCGCCGGCAGAATCCGGCTGCGGAACGCCTCGCGGAAATGGTCGCTGCCGTCATTGGCCGACAGCGGCGCGTTGAAGATGTTTCCCTTGCCGGTTTCCGACAGCGCACCGGTGCCGGGATAAAGCGGCATCTGGTGGGTCGAGCAATAGACCACGCTTTCGTCGTCGAAGAAGATGTCCTGCGTGCCGTTGCCGTGATGTACGTCCCAATCGATGATCGCTACCCGCTCGGCGCCGAAGCTACGCTGCGCATACCGGGCCGCGATGGCTGCCTGATTGAACAGGCAGAAGCCCATCGAGGTGTTTTTCTCGGCATGGTGGCCGGGAGGTCGGGTCGCCACAAAGGCGTTGTCGGCTTCCTTCTTGAACACGGCATCGACGGCGGCCATTGCGCCACCGACGGAGATCAGGGCCGCTTCCATCGATCGCGGGCTTGCCGTGGTGTCGGAATCGATCCGCGAGAACCCGGTCTCGGGAATCGAGGACCGGATCTTTTCGAGATAGCTCTCGGGATGGGCAAGCAACACGGCCTCGGCTGCGGCTTCGGGCGCCACATGCCGTACCAGCGTGTTGAAATGCTCGTGTTCGAACACCGCTTCCAGCGCTTTCATCCGGTCCGGTCGTTCCGGGTGACCGGCAGGCACGAGGTGTTCGAGGCAGATGGGATTGGAATAGTAAAATGTTGTCATGCGGTTTTTCTAACAGAAAATTGTAGGGTGAAAACAGGAAACTTAGATATCGGACTGCGCCAATCGGTCTGCGAATTGTCGCGCGGCCCTCTTCATGTCGCGGCGGTTTTTGGGATCGGAGAGGATGGTTTTGATCTCCGATGCGTCTTTGGACACGAGATAGATGGTGACGCCATCGGGTTCGATCAAATCGAGCCCGGCAGTGGTCAGCACCTCGCGCAATTGTGCCCGCACATGCGCGCCACGTCCATGACCATTCGTGTGCACCAGCATCACCGGCTTGCCATAAAGCTCATGCCCCGAAACCAGCCAGTCGATCATGTTCTTGAAGCCGCCGGGGATGCCGTGGACATATTCCGGGCAGGCGATGATCAACCCATCCGCGCGCGCCACATCGGACTTGAGATTTTTGACAATGGCCGGCGTTGCGGATCCCTCCCGGTCGGGGCTGAAGATCGGCAGATCGACCAATCCCTCGTAGACCAGAGCGTCTGCGAAGTCCGACATCTCGATTGCCAATTGGTGCAACAGCTGTGCGTTGGAAGAATCCCGGCGGGCGCTGCCGGGAAGGCATAGAAAGAAAGGCCTGGACAAATCACCTGCTCCGGGAGGGGAATCGAACCCACCTTACCGCATCAGGGATCATCCGGGCATCTTCAGCATCATGGCATGCCGGTGCGGCGTGCTTGACACATTCCCGTTCATATATATTCATGCCCGTTCATATATATTCATGAATACAGATATATTGGAGAGCGCGTTTGAAAACCCTGATCCGCAATATGTATATTTCTTTCCTTGCCCTTTTGGCTGTCGCCGGTCCGGCTCTGGCCGGTACGCTCGATGTCCACAAGGTAAGCGATGGTGTCTGGGCGCTTGTCGGTCCGTTTGAACAGCGCAACGCCGAAAACCTGGGCAACAATGCCACCTTCGGTCTGGTCGAGACCTCCGAGGGAGCGGTGTTGATCGATCCAGGCGGCAGTGCCTTGGGGGCTGCGATGATCGATGCGGAGATCCGGGCGATTACCGACCAGCCGGTCGTGTACGTGATCGACACAGGCGGGCAGGATCACCGCTGGCTGGGCAATGGCTATTGGCGGGACAAAGGCGCCAGCATCATCGCCGCGAAAGCCGCTGTGACCGATCAGCAGGACCGGAGCTCCATGCAGATGACGGTGCTTTCGCAACTGGTCGGTGCCGAAGGAATGGCCGGAACCGAACTGGTCACCGCAGATATTGTGTTTGAGGACGCCTACGTGCTCGAGCTCGGCGGCATGACCTTTGATATCCGCCATCCTGCGGCTGCGCACACGCCCGGGGACAGTTTTGTCTGGCTGCCGCAGTCGAAAACCGTCTTTGCCGGCGATATCGTCTTTGTCGGCCGCATGCTCGGCGTCCTGGCCTTTTCCAACACCTCCGAATGGCTCAAGGCCTTTGAGGCAATCGCAGAGCTTGGTCCCGAACATCTGGTTCCCGGCCATGGGCCGGCGACGACCCTGGCGGTCGCCCGCGCCGATACCTACGACTATCTCGCCAATCTCAGGGAAAAGATGCAGGCCCATATCGACGGCGGCGGCGATATCATCGGTTCGGTCGAGGTCGATCAGTCGAAATTTGAGTATCTCGAGCTCTCTGACGGGTTGGCCCGGCGCAATGCCCAAACTGTCTTTGAAAAGATGGAATGGGAGTAAGTCCCGGCGATTGAGCCTTGGGAAGCCGATGAACGGCTATGATCAAAATGCTGATGTCCGGCGCAAGGGAAAGATGCAGCAGCAAAAAGACCTCTGAGGAGAGCTTGAACAAAGCGCGAACGCGTGTAGGGTCGGAAGATGGTGATTCAGCTTTCCAACACGGCCGCGCGGCGGATATTCCTGGCCAAGCAGGGGCTGTCGGCATCGCCGTCGCGGGCGCTTGCCAAAGCCGATCTGCTGCAAATGATCGTTGACCTCGGTTTTGTCCAGGTCGACAGCATTGCTACCGTCGAGCGCGCCCACAACCAGATCCTGTTTTCCCGCAACCAGACTTTCCGGCGCGAACACCTCAAGCAATTGCTGGAAGACGACCGGGCGCTGTTCGAGCACTGGACCCACGATGCCTCGATCCTGCCATCTGCCTTCTATCCCTACTGGAAACACCGGTTTGTTCGCAGGGAAGCGCGGATCCGCGAGAAGTGGGCGAAATGGCAGGGCGAGGGCTTCGACAAGGCGTTTGACGAGACTTACGAGAAGATTGCGGCAAACGGCGCAATCCTTGCCCGCGAGGTCAAGCAGGCCGATCACAAGTCCGGCGGATGGTGGGAGTGGCATCCTTCCAAGACCGCGCTCGAATTTCTCTGGCACACCGGCAAGCTTGCCATCAGCGGGCGGGAGAGTTTCCAGAAAATCTACGATCTGAGCGAGCGCGTGATCCCGGATCATCACCGTGACGCCGAGGTCTCCCACGCCGAATTTGTTGACTGGGCCTGCCGCAGCGCCATCGAGCGGCTGGGCTTTGCCACCCATGGCGAGATCGCGGCCTTCTGGGACCTGGTCTCGCCTCAGGAGGCCAAGGACTGGGTCTTGGCCAACCGCGATGCGCTTGATGAAGTCGAGATCGAATGCACCGGTGCGGCCAAGCCGCGGGCATCCTTTGCCCTGGCCGGTTTGTCGGCAGACCCCGAGGCCTGGCCCGAGCCGCCGGCCCGCATCCGGGTGCTCAGCCCGTTCGATCCGCTGCTGCGCGACAGGAACCGCGCCGAACGCCTGTTCGGCTTCCGCTACCGCATCGAGGTCTTCGTGCCGGAGCCGAAACGGGAATATGGATACTATGTTTTCCCGCTGCTCGAAGGCGACCGGATGATCGGCCGCATCGACATGAAGGCCGACCGCAAGGCCGGAACGCTCAATGTCGCCAAGCTGTGGCTTGAGCCGAAGGTTCGCGCCTCCGCCGGCCGCATGGCCAAGCTCGATGCCGAACTTGCCCGCGTGGCCCGTTTCGCCGGCGTCAGCGAGATTGTCTACGCGTCCGGCTGGAACGGGAGCTAGGGCGTCACCGCGTCACCGCGATCAACCCACCGTCCTGGGTGGATGTCAGGACGATGCCATCCACCAGCGCGATGGCCTTGTCGATGGCGCCGGGCAGGGCGATGTCGGCGCGGCCGGAGAGCGGAAACCGCAGCCGTCGGTGGTCCTGCGACGGCAGGATCAGTTCCAGCCTGCCGCCGAAGTCGCCGACCGCGGAAAGCCCAAGCTCGCGCGAGCCGATAGTGTGGTTGGAGACATCCGTTGCGATGTCGTTTGTTTCCGTCAGGTTGCCATTGCGGAAATCCAGCGAGAACAGCCGTCCGTTGATGTGCGGGGTGCGCACCCCGTAGATCGTCAACCCGCCATCCGAATGCGGAACCAGCCCTGCAATGTTGAGCCACCGGTTGGCCCGGCCGTTTTCCGAGCTGACAGCAAGTTCCCGTAACTGGCCATCAGCAACACCGTACAGGCCAACCGCCGCGCCGCCGGTTTTCGACGAGCGGATGGCGATCACCTCGTTGGTCCCATTGCCATCGAGATCGGCGATCCGGGGCGTGAGATCTTCAAACACCTGGGCGTCTGGCAACGCGAATTCGAACTGCACGCCGCCGGCGGTGGCGACGACCAGCGAGCCGGCTTCGGTGGCATCTCCGAGCACGCCATGGGCATAGCGGTTGGTCGGCCTTGCGTACCATGCACGGCGAATGTCGCCGGTCATGGCGGTGGCGATGCGGCCGTCAGGCAGCGCGCCGGCGGGTGCGAAATCTGCCTCACCGGGAGTTTCTGCGGGTTTCAGGCAGAGCCCGGTCTGGCCGGGGCAGGGAACCGCCGCCTGGTAGCGCCCGCCAGCCTGCACAAAAACGCCTGCATCCGATCTGACAATCCGTTCGACCGGGGCTTCGGTCTTCAGGATCTGAACCGATTGGGCCGAACTGACTGTGGCGGGCAGAAGGGCCGAGAACACCAGGCCCAGCTGTGCCCACCGCCCCAACCGCATCAGATGATCTCGGTCGACGAGATCTGGATGCCAAAACCTTCCAGCCCGACATAGTGGCGTTCGCGTGAGGCATAGAGCTTGATCGAGGTGATGCCGAGATCCTTGAGGATTTGCGCGCCCAGCCCGATCTCCAGCCATTCGTCTTCGCGCGCCTGCGCTTCTGCGTGGTCTTCTCCCGCGGTGGCGGGAACCCGCCGGGTTGTCTGCGGGCCGACACCGACCGAGCCTTCGCGCAGGTAGACCACCGCGCCACGGCCTTCCGCTGCCATCCGTTTCATGATCGCGGTCATCGGCTCATGCTTGGAAAACACGTCATCGACCACCGATTCCAGGTGCAGCCGCACCGGAATGTTGACGCCATCGCGGATGTCGCCAAACACCACGGCGAGATGGTGCATCGGATCCCAGGGCAGCTTGTAGGTGAACGCCTTTGCCTTGCCGGCGATGGTGTCGACGTCAAAGCTGTCGATGTGCTCGATCAGCGTTTCCTTGCGCTGCCGGTAGGCGATCAGGTCCGCCACCGAGACCTGTTTGAGGTTATGCTTGACGGCGAAATCGCTGACCTGCTCGCCGCGCGTCACGGTGCCGTCATCATTGACCAGTTCGCAGATCACCCCGATCGGCGGCAAATCGGCAAGCCTGCACAGGTCGACCGCGGCTTCGGTATGGCCCGACCGCATCAATACGCCGCCTTCGCGCGCGATCAGCGGAAAGATGTGGCCGGGGCGGGTGAAGTCGCCGGCGCCGGCATTCGGATTGGCTAGGTTGCGGGCTGTCAGCGTCCGGTCATCGGCGGAAATGCCGGTGGTGGTGCCGTGCTTGTAGTCCACCGATACGGTGAAAGCGGTGGTGTGCGCGGAATCATTTTCCGCCACCATGGCGGTCAGGTTCAGCCGCTTGGCCTCCTCGCGCGGCATCGGCGTGCAGACGATGCCGGAGGTGTGGCGCACGATAAACGCCATCTTCTCAGGTGTGCAGTGAACCGCGGCGACGATCAGGTCGCCCTCGTTCTCGCGTCCGCCATCATCGGTGACAACAACGATTTCACCGGCTTCAAAGGCGCGAATGGCGTCGACGACGCGGGCTTGATCATAACTCATAACGCAGTCTTTCAATCGAGGCGACCGGTCTGGCCGCGGTCTCTGAGATAGTGATCGGCGAGCGCGCACGCCACCATAGCTTCGCCGATGGGCACAGCACGGATGCCGACGCAGGGGTCGTGCCGGCCCTTGGTCCTGACATCGACCTCGTTGCCGTCCGAATCGATCGAACGCCGGTCGTTGAGGATCGAGGAGGTCGGCTTGACGGCGAAGCGTGCCACGACCGGCTGCCCGGTGGAAATGCCGCCAAGGATGCCGCCGGCATTGTTGGACAGGAACACCGGTTTGCCATCTTCGCCGATGCGCATTTCATCGGCATTCTGTTCGCCGCTGATGCACGCCGCATCAAAGCCGTTGCCGATCTCGACGCCCTTGACGGCATTGATCGACATCAGGTTGGAGGCAATGTCCTGATCGAGCTTGGAATAGATCGGCGCGCCGAGACCGGGCGGCACATTCTCCGCCACCACTTCGATAACCGCGCCTATCGACGACCCCGCCTTGCGAATGCCATCGAGATAGTCTTCCCACAGCGGCACGATTTCGGGATCGGGGGCAAAGAACGGATTGTTGTCGACTTCCGCCCAGTCCCAGTTGTCGCGGTTGATCTTGTGTTCTCCGATCTGCACCAGGGCGGCGCGGACCTTCATGCCCGGGATCACCAGCCGGGCCAGGCCGCCCGCGGCAACCCGCGCGGCGGTTTCACGTGCCGAGGAGCGGCCGCCGCCGCGGTAGTCACGCACGCCATACTTGACGTCGTAGGTGTAGTCCGCATGGCCGGGCCGGTAGCGCTTGGCGATGTCGGAGTAATCCTTCGAGCGCTGGTCGGTGTTTTCAATCAGCATCGAGACCGGCGTGCCGGTGGTGATCAGGCCGCCGTCATCCTCGTGCATGACACCGGACAGCACCTTGACCAGGTCGTCCTCGCGCCGTTGCGTGACAAAGCGGGACTGGCCCGGTTTGCGCTTGTCCATCCAGGCCTGCAGCTGAGCCTCGCTGAAGCGGATACCGGGTGGGCAGCCGTCAACGACGCAGCCAAGGGCAGGGCCGTGGCTTTCGCCCCAGGTGGTCACGCGAAATAGGTGGCCGAAAGTGTTGTGCGACATGCGAATCTACCATTCAGGTTGCGGGACGGGCCCGGACTTGAGGTTCGCGGTGACTTCTAGATGAAATTTGCCCCGGGGGGGAAGCTTTTTTGTTGGCTGAACCGCAAAGCCAAGCTGGTTGATTGACAACACAATTGTTTGTGGATCACATGCCGTCATGAATTTTGCCACAATCTGTCCCTTGAAGGGGGACAACTCAAATCACTTCTCAAGGACTGCCTGATGCGTATTGCCATTTCTGCACTTTTGGCTATTTCCGCCATGCTCGCACCGTTTGCCGCCTGGGCTCAAAGCGCCGACGCCACCGGAACCATCGCTGATATTTCCACAGCGGAGCAGACCATCAAGCTCAGTGATGGCGAGATCTACCGGACCCCGGCCGAGTTCAACTTCGAGGGTTTGGAAAAGGACGTCGAAGTCGTCATTTTCTACACCGTCGTCGACGGCAAGCGGATGATCAACGATCTCGAGCTGGTGCAGTAACCGAGACGGGGCGCGAGGCGTTCGATCGAGCGCGTAGCGGACACTGCAATACTTCCAATGTAGCTGTATCCCGTTGCGCTCGAATGAATTTGTTTGAGCGCAACATGCATGGGCTTCCCGCGGTTTCCTGTTCTGGAATCACGCCGTTCCCGGCCCGGTCAAATGCGAGCCGGTTCAAACGCCGGGAGCCTACTTCACCGTAAATTTGGGTCTTACTGTACGGCCTACTGGGGCTTCATCGTGCAGGAAGCGAGGCTGGAAGACCGTCATGACGAAACTGTCCGGTCCCCGGTATCCCCGGTTTGGCGTGTAGACGACCTGCAGGCCCTTGACCTTGCCCTGGCAGCGCTTGGGCAGGTTTCTTGCTTGTGTCGCGCCAAACAGGAAAGACAGTCTGCCGTGCTTCGGATGGGTTCTTACCTTGTACCGCGGCTTGCCCATGTGCGAGCAGTCGGCGGAAAACCAGACAGAAAAATCGTATACCAGGGTCGATCTGTTCGCCTGGACTGCATCTTCGGCTGTGGCTGGAATGGAAAGGAAAAGGACGGCAAAAAGACAAAGGAAAATATGCTTCATGATCAACCCTGGTTGCGTGTTTGTGCAACGCTAGGCAACCAATGCGGGTACGTAAAGAGAAAATATCGTGATATTCCGCGCGCTTAGATCCAGCCTGTGCTGTCGTCCCGGATCCGGAGCACCCGGTCCTGCGGAATGTCGATAATCGCCGCGTCATCTCCGTCCACCTTGCCGATCCGGTTGAACAGGGTACGGATCACGCCGCCATGGGCGACGCATATCGTCGGCCCGTCGAGCATCGACAGGAACCGGTCGGTGCGCTCGGCCAGCATCGCATAGCTTTCCGCCTTGTCGCCCGGCGGCCTGAAACGCCACTTCCCCTGGTTGCGCTGGGTAATGAGGTCCGGTGAATGCGTCTCGACCTCGGCCAGGGTCTGGCCCTCCCAGTCACCAAAGGAAAGCTCGATCAAAAGCGGATCGGTGCTGTACCCGTCCGGATCGAGGCCGGCGGCCTTGCGGACCAGTTCCATGGTTTCCCGGGTCCGACCCAGGGGGCTTGCTACCCATCGGTAGTGCGAAAGCGGGAATTCAAGATCGGGCAGGGCAGCCAGGGTCCGGCCGTTGGCGATTGCCTGGCCGCGTCCGGTGTCATTGAGCGGGATGTCGCGTGCCCCCTGAAGCCTCTCCTCCCGATTGTAGTCCGTCTGCCCATGGCGGATCACATAGAGAAGCATGCCCTATTCCTCTTTGAAGAGTGTTGCCTGGTGTGCTGCGCGCCCGGTCGGGCACGCTCGAGACACCCGGTCACCGTGAATAGAGGCAAAGCGCGTTCAAGTGAACCCACCGGAACGCAAATGCGTCAGACGACGCTGATATCCGGCGCGTCCACGGCTTTCATGCCGACCGTGTGATAACCGGAATCAACATGCAGGATTTCTCCGGTCACGCCTTGCGCCAGATCCGACACCAGGTACAGCGCCGAATTTCCGACCTCATCTATGGTCACGGTGCGCTTGAGCGGTGAATTGTACTCGTTCCACTTGAGAATATAGCGGAAGTCGCCGATGCCCGAGGCGGCAAGGGTCTTGATCGGGCCGGCCGAAATCGCGTTGACCCGGATGTTGGAGCTTCCCAGATCGACCGCGAGATAGCGAACGCTGGCTTCCAGAGCCGCCTTGGCAACGCCCATCACATTGTAATGCGGCATGACCTTTTCGGCGCCGTAATAGGTCAGCGTGATGATCGAGCCGCCGTCGCTCATCAGAGGCTCGGCCCGCTTGGCCACAGCCGTCAGCGAGTAGACCGAGATGTCCATGGTGCGGTTGAAATTCTCGCGGCTGGTTTCGACGTAGCGGCCGGTAAGCTCATCCTTGTCGGAGAACGCGATGGCGTGAACCACGAAATCCAGCTTGCCCCAGCGCGACTCAAGCTCGGCGAACACAGCGTCGATTGTGTCGAGGTCTGTGACGTCGCAGTGCCCGGCCACGACCGCGTTAAGCTCTGCTGCCAGAGGTTCGACGCGCTTCTTCAACGCTTCGCCCTGGTAGGTCAGCGCCAGTTCCGCGCCGGCATCGGCGCAGGCCTTGGCTATACCCCAGGCGATTGACCGATTGTTCGCTACGCCCATGATCAGGCCACGTTTGCCTTTAAGCAGGCCGGAAGTGTCAGCCATTGCATTCTCCCTCGAAATTATCGCGCAGGCTATGGCACACGGGGCGATCCGCTGCAAGTCAGGGCAATTGATTGGGTTAACTGCGAAACGGTCGGTATTGGTGCCGCAAGACGCCTAGAGATACCAGGACTTCTTGCTTGAGCGCATCAGGTCCTTCAGGTTTGGATCCTGTTTTTCAGGCAGCATCACGCGCAAATGAACATGCAATGCACCCCGCTTGCCTCTGGCGGTGGGAAGCCCCTTGTCCTTGACCTGAAGCACGGTGTCGGACCCGGACCATTCGGGAACATCGATGCGCAAGGGGCCGTCGATGCCTTCAAACACGAAGGAACCACCCAGCACGGCTTCTGCCAGTTCAATTGCGTGTTCGCCGTGGATGTCGCTGCCGGTTGAGCGCAACCGCGCATGTTCCTTGTGGCGCACGGTGACAATAATATCGCCGTAAACCGTTGGATTGGGCGAGGGGACGGTGATCTCTGCCCCGTTTACGGTTCCGGCGGGGATTTCGTAAGCTACCGTTTCGCTCTCTCCAAACACCACCTCGTCTTCATGACCGGCAAAGGCGGTTTCAAGGCTGATGTCGACCTGGTGATGCGTGGCCGGCAGCACGGTTTTCGGCTTGCGCCGGGATTTCCACTTGGTGAACAGCGCGTCCAGGGTGGCCAGCGGGTCTTCGTCCATCCCCGGAGCATCGGTCTTGGTTCGCTGCCCTGTCTGATCCTTGTCCTTGCCGCCCTGGTTCTGCGTTTTCTTGGCGGCGGCGTCGCCGAAGATGTGGATCACCATATCCTCGAACTTCGCCTCGTCCACGGCGTCGGCGGACTGGTTCGCAGCGCTTGGTTGAGGCCGGGGCGCTGCCCCCATCGATTCCTTGAACGTCTTGAAGGGGTTCGCCGAATATCCGCGGGTAGGCCTGGTTTGCCGGCGCCCCCTGGCGTCGATGTGGCCGTTGTCGAACTTCAGACGCAATTCGGGATCGATCAACAATTTATAGGCATGAGCAATTTCCGCAAACCGGTTGCCGGCCTGCGGATTGTCCGGATTCTGATCCGGGTGCCAAATCTTTGCGAGCTGCCTGTAAGCGCTCTTAATTTCTCCAGCTTTCGCCGTCGTATTGACGCCGAGCACCGTGTACGGACTACGCATGTTACATCCCCGTATGGGCTTAATACGGGTACCGTAACGAAGATTTGCTAATCATCCGTGTATGAAAAAGAGGATTTCGGCGCTCAAAAGGGAATAATATTCTGCCTATCCGCTGGCGCGGTCGAGGCCGACCAGGTCCCAGCCGCCATCCGGGCGACGGCAAACCCTTCCGTTAAACAGGGCAACGCCATCGAAGCTGTTCCGGGTTGTCTGGAACAGGCGACAGATCCTGGCACCGTCAGTCAACGTGGTGAAGTTCGAGATCACCCCGGCAGATCCGGTCAACACGTTGGACCACGGCCGGGAGCCTGAAAGCTCTTCCTCGCCCAGTTCACCAACGAGATCGCGGATGACGATTTCGTCGGACATGATCTCGCTTTCGGCAGACATCGGGGTGATCGCGGCGGTGGTGGTCCGATCCAGCGGTAGGGCCGAAACCGCGGACGAGCCGGCGCCCATGCATCCCGACAGGGCAAGGCAGAGTGGCGGCACAAGCATCAAAAGTGCACGGAAAACCTTCCTGCCCTTTTCCCGATTGTCCACTTCTGTTAGGTCGTTTTCCAAGACATTGCCGCTCCAGCCCGGAGTCATGAGGGATCACTATGACAGAAACAGGGTTAACGACTGGTGACTTTACCGAGGCAGCTGAGCCCTACAAGCTCTTCGCGCAATGGCTTGAGGATGCGGCTGCATCCGAGCCCAATGACCCGAATGCGCTGGCCTTGGCGACGGTGGATACCGACGGATTGCCCGATGTGCGCATGGTCCTGCTCAAGGGGTTTGATGAGAACGGGTTTGTTTTCTATACCAATTTCGAAAGCGCCAAGGGCCGGCAAATTCTCTCGTCCATGAAAGCCGCCATGTGCTTTCACTGGAAGACGCTGCGCCGTCAGGTGCGCGTGCGCGGACCGGTCGAGCAGGTCAGTGACGCCGAAGCCGACGAATATTATGCCTCCCGTCCCCGCGGCAGCCGGATCGGCGCCTGGGCCTCGAAGCAGTCTCGGCCGCTCGAAAGCCGTTTCGCGCTGGAAAAGGCTGTGGCCGAATATACGGCCAAACATGCGATTGGCAGCATCCCGCGCCCGTCGCATTGGTCCGGCTTCCGTATTGTTCCGCAATCCATCGAGTTCTGGCACGACCGGCCGTTTCGGTTGCATGACCGGGTGGTGTTTAGCCGGGCTGGCGACGCCTGGGACAAGAACCGGCTTTATCCGTGATCGGATCAGGACAGCGCGAAGGGGATGCCTGACGCCAACGCCCCGACATAACGGGATTTCTGGTAGTAGCCGTTGAGCGAGATGCGGCGGAGCGAGAACAGCTGCTCAAGGCTCCTGGTTTCCAGGATCCCGGGGTTTGTCGTCACAGCGAGCTTGAAGCCCAGATCCTGAGCGGCCTGGTATTCTCTCGGTCCGGCAGCGCACCGGTCACCATAGGGATAGGCAAAGGTCGGCGGCGTTTCGCCGGTGATATCTTGAACGCGCTCCGTCGAGAGCCTGATTTCGTCGTTCATCTGCTCCTGGCTCAGATGAGCCAGATTGGGATGCGAGATGGTATGGGCCCCCAGGCGTGCAAGCGGCGTCGCCGCGATACGGCGCAGTTCCGTCTCGTCCATGACTTCGCGGTCGACAATGCCGGTGGGGCAGATGCCTTTGGCGCGCGCCTGTTGATCAAGCCGGGAGACAAGCGCTTCCTGCTCCGCACAGGTGAGCGCCGCGTTCAACCGGTCGAATGCAGCATATTTCTCCATCAGGCTTCGGGTCGGCACCGTGATTTCGCCGGCCCCAAAATCGAAGGTGAATTCATCGATCTGGTTGATCAGTTGCTCGGCAGTCTCCCACCAGATCGAATGGGTGCGGTCAACGAAGCCCCCGGTGATGAAAATCGTGTAGGGAATGCCGTGTTTTTCGAACACCGGGCGGGCATACAGGTCATTGTCCCGATATCCGTCGTCCAGCGTAAACAGCATGGCCGGGCCCGGCCGGTCAGTCCGGGCAAGGAACTCCGGCAGGTCCTCGAGAGCCACCGGAACATGGCCGTCCGCCTTCAGTCTGGTGATGCTTGCATCGAGGAATTCAGGTGTGATGGACAGATGTGCGGATGGGTTGAAGTCCTTGCGGGCTGCTGGCCGGACATGATGCAGGGTGAAGACGGCACCCAGTTTGCGCGCCCCTGGCATGAAGCCGGTCTTCGACAGCAGCGATACCGCCTCCAGTCCGCTCTGGATGACGGTGCGTTTGAAAATTCGACGTGCGGCAACTGTTTTTGGTTCGAACATGGTCCCCATCCAAGGCGTGCAATTTACGCCAAGTCCGGGACAGTCTTAGCACCGCTGGCTTAACCGATGTTGAATCAGGGCGGAAATTTCAACATGCGGTTATGCCGTCGCAACGACACCGCTCACAGGATGTAGCCGTTGACCGCCCACAGCACGGCGCTGAGTGTGAAGAAGGAAAGCACCGTCGCCATCAGCATTGCCACCACGCTTGTTCGTTCCTGCCCGAAACGCTGCGCCAGGATCGGATAGATCCCCATCATCGGAACCGCCGCCAGGATGACGGCCACGGCCTGCATGTCGGCGGACAGTGGCGCCAGACCGGCAAGGGGAAGCGCGACACTGGCGGCAAAGACGGCCAGCGGGTGGAAAACCAGCTTGCCGGCGACAATCGGCGCGATCTCTCCACTGAGGCCGCGAAGCGGAACGCCCGCCAGCGTGCCGCCGATCACCAGCAGCGACACCGCCGCACTTGAAGCGGCGAGCATGTCGACGGGTTTCATCAGCGGGGCGGGAATGTCCAGCCCGGCAAGCGAGGCGGTCAGTCCCGCCACCAGGCCGATGATGATCGGATTGCGGATCAGGCTGCGAAGTGTCCGCGACAGCACCTTCAACGTGGATGAGGCATCTCCGTGGCCCGCTTCGGCAATCGCCAGGAGCAGGGGGATGAGGACGATGTTTTCCACCAGCATGTTCAGCGCCAGGCCGACGCCGGCGACTGCCGGCAGCGTCAGCAGCAGGATCGGATAGCCGATGAACCCGGTGTTGGAGCAGACCATCCCCATGGCGCTGAACGCCGCGGCGGTGGTTTCAGCCTTCTGGATATGCCGTGCGTAGAAATACCCCCCGGCCAGGACCACCAGCGACCCGGAAAGATAGATGGCCATGTAGCTCCAATTGGCGACTTCGGCGACCGGTCGCTGCGAAATCGCCCTGAACAACAACGCCGGCAGGGCAAGGGTGATGACGTAGCGGCCGAGAAATCGGATCGCTGCAGCGTCGAACATGCCGGAATAGACCGCGGCATAGCCGATCGCGATCATGATGAAGATGGGAGCTGTGATGGAAACAATATCGAGCATGGCGGAAGAACGGATTTATCTTCAGCCGCTTAGACACGGCGCTGACTGGTTTGGCAACAGCCGGGCCAGTCAGCGCGCGCCCCTGTCCGAACTCAGGCTTGTGTGCCGCCCACGGTCATGGCGTTCATCAGAAGATGTGGCTGGCCGACGCCCACCGGAACGCTCTGTCCGGCCTTGCCGCACATGCCGATACCGGTATCCAGCGCTGAATCATTGCCGACCATCGAGATCCGCTGCATGGCTTCCGGGCCGTTGCCGATCAGCATGGCGCCCGTCACCGGTGCGCCGATCTTGCCGTTCTCGATCATGTAGGCCTCGGTGCAGCCGAAAACGAACTTGCCCGAGGTGATGTCGACCTGGCCACCGCCGAAGGAAACCGCATAAAGCCCCTTCTTCACCGACGAGATCATTTCCTCGGGGCTCTTGTCGCCCGACAGCATGTAGGTGTTGGTCATCCGCGGCATCGGCTGGTGCGCGTAGGACTGCCGGCGCCCGTTGCCGGTGGCTTTCATGCCCATCAGCCGGGCGTTCTGCCGGTCCTGCATGTAGCCGACCAGAATGCCGTCCTCGATCAGCACGTTGTAGCCCGATGGCGTGCCCTCGTCATCGACCGACAGCGAGCCGCGCCGTCCTTCGATGGTGCCGTCATCGACCACGGTAACGCCTTTCGACGCCACCCGTTCGCCCATCAGGCCGGCGAAGGCGGAGGTTTTCTTGCGGTTGAAATCACCTTCGAGGCCATGGCCGACGGCTTCGTGCAGCATCACGCCGGGCCAGCCAGCGCCAAGCACCACATCCATCGTTCCTGCCGGGGCAGGCACCGCCTCGAGATTGACCAGTGCCTGCCGCAGCGCTTCGTCCGCTCCGTGCCGCCAGCTTTCCTCGGTCAGGAAGTCGCCGAACAGCTTGCGCCCGCCCATGCCGTAGGAGCCGTTTTCCTGGCGGTCGCCAACGCCGGCGACAACCGAAATGTTGAGCCGGGCGAGGGGGCGGACATCGCGCACCCGGTGACCGTCGGCGCGCAGGATTTCCACCACCTGCCAGTTGGCAGCGATCGAAACCGAGACCTGGCGGACCCGCTCGTCCTTGTTGCGAAGATAATGATCGATGGTCTGCAGCAGCTTGACCTTGTCTTCGAAGCCTGGTGCCGAAAGCGGGTTTTCAGCGGTGTAGAGCAGCTTGTTGGTGCGTTGCGGGGCTGCCGAATAGGTGCCGCTGGCGCCGCGCGTGACCGCCGAAACAGCATCCGCCGCCCGTTTCAAGGCGGCTTCAGACAGGTCTCCGGCATGCGCGTAACCCGAGGTTTCGCCAAGCACCGAGCGGAGCCCGAAGCCGCGATCGGTCGCATAGGCCCCGGATTTCAGCTTTCCATTGTCGAAAAGCAGCGATTCGGTTTCCTCGTATTCAAGATAAAGCTCGCCGTCATCGGCGTCTTTCAACGCATCGGCGACGATCCGCTCGACTTGCGCTTCGGAGATGTCGAACTGGCTGGCGAGCGGTTCCTGCATGGTCTTGTCCGTTTCTGATGCAATCATGGAAACCTATATAGGTGATGGCGCCACGAATGAAACACGGGCGCGACACACCGGGGGCAAAATCAGCGATGAGATGTCACCCGTCGGCGGCAGCCATTGCTGCAATGGCTTCGCTCCTTGCCTGCAAGGGCGAACCCCGGAGTGGTGAGGTTTACGGAAGCTCGGCGTAGCCTTCGGTGAAACCGGCCAGATCAACCGGAATACCAATTCCTTCCTCGGGTGTCTGGAACACGATGAAGGTTGCGGTGGTGCCGCCGCGCAGCGTGGTCAGCAGGGTCTCATCGAGGATCACTTCGGCGTAGCAGCCATCGGAGAAGCAACGGACGAAATAGGCCCGGCCGATGTCCTTGCCGTCAACATTGAGGCCGAGACCGGAAGGCAGCAGCACGCCAAGTGGCGCCAGCACACGCAGGATGCGGGCCTGCTGGTCGGCGGTCTTCAACACCACCACCGAAAGTCCGACCTCGGGACGGTCATCGGCAATGACGTTCTGCATCAGTGCGCATTGTTCGCCCGGCGCGCCTGCCGGTGTGTCGCAGACGATAGACCAGGAGCCGTGCGAGGATTTGACCTTGCCGGCCTGTTGGGCGGCAGCCGGAGTTGCCTGGCTCAACGGGAGCGCGAGCATCAGGCACGCCAGAACAGCGCCAAAACCAGGGTTCAATTTAGGTGTAAATGCCATTTCAACTCCATGGAACGGCCGAATCATCGCGCATTTTGTAGATGGGCCGAGGCAAATTGGAACCCTTCGCCGCTACTCTCAGCCGTTTTGTACGGCAAAAATGCGGCTCAAGCGCAATCTCGGCTCCCTGCTCGGTGCAAACTCTTAAAGGGTAAACAAGGGTTCAATCAGCGTTTATTGCCAAAAACATGGGGAAATTGTCATTCGTGCTGCAATTTGCCGCTTAAACCGTCGGCTTCGACGTCGCCGCGCAAAAATGCCGCATCATCAACAGATGACGACAGTTGCGGGCGATGTCATTCTGTGATTTGAAGCGCCAATCTAATTGAGGGATTCCGTCTGGTCACGCAGGCGGCACGATACTCGAGGGAGACTTAACGTGACCAACAAGCTATCTGCAGGGCTTGCCGCGCTCGTTTCGCTGGGCGCAAGCCCGGCCTTGGCCGCTCAGCCGGTTGACTGGCAAATGGGCCTTCAGCCTGCCGCAACCCAAATCATGACACAGATCCGTGGATTTGAAGCCTACACGCTTTGGTTCATCGTGCCGATCACACTCTTCGTGTTGGCCCTTCTGATCTACGTGATGGTGAAGTTCCGCGCCGGCGCAAACCCCAACCCTTCCAAGACCAGCCACAATTCCCTCATTGAGGTGATCTGGACGCTTGGCCCTGTGGTGATCCTGCTGGCGATTGCCGTTCCGTCCTTCAACCTTCTGACCGCGCAATACTCGCCGGCCGAAGCCGATTACACGGTCAAGGCGACCGGTTATCAGTGGTACTGGGGCTACGAGTACCAGACCGAGAACGAAGTCTCGTTCGACTCGCTGTTGCTGCACGATGAAGATCGCGCTGATGCCGGCAAGGAAGACAAGGCTGTTTACCCGCGCCTGCTCGCCGTTGACAACGAACTGGTGGTCCCTGTTGGCAAGACCGTTCGTCTGCTGGTGACGGCCGCCGACGTGCTGCACGCCTTCGCCATGCCGGCATTCGGCGTCAAGATCGACGCCGTTCCGGGCCGTCTCAACGAGACCTGGTTCAAGGCCGACGCTGAAGGCTTGTATTACGGGCAGTGCTCCGAGCTTTGCGGCAAGGACCACGCCTTCATGCCGATCGCGGTCCGCGTGGTTGCCCAGGACAAGTTCGACGCCTGGCTCGCTGCTGCGGCTGACGATGTCGAGGCTGCCAACCGCAACCTGGTTGCCGCCATCGAAACCGACGCCAAGTCGGTCGATGTCGCCGCCAACGTCAAGAATTAAGAGAGGGGACTGAGACCAATGGCCGGTTCAACTGTCGCTCACGACGATCACGACCACAAACCCCAGGGTTTCGTGCGTCGCTGGATGTATTCCACCAACCACAAGGACATCGGGACGCTCTACCTGATTTTCGCGATCATCGCGGGCATCATCGGCGGCGTGCTCTCCATCGCCATGCGCATGGAGCTTCAGGAGCCCGGTATCCAGATCTTCCACGGTCTCGCTTCCATGGTCTACGGCATCGATGGCGATGCTTCCATCGACGCCGGCAAGCACATGTACAATGTGTTCACCACCGCTCACGGCCTGATCATGATCTTCTTCATGGTGATGCCTGCGCTGATCGGCGGCTTTGCCAACTGGATGGTTCCGATCATGATCGGTGCGCCTGACATGGCGTTCCCGCGCATGAACAACATCTCGTTCTGGCTGCTCCCTCCGGCCTTCCTGCTACTGCTCCTGTCGATGTTCGTCGAAGGTCCTGCAGGCGGCATGGGTACCGGTGGCGGCTGGACCATCTATCCGCCTCTGTCGACCACCGGCCAGCCTGGTCCGGCGATGGATTTCGCGATCCTGTCGCTGCACGTTGCCGGCGCCTCGTCGATCCTCGGTGCGATCAACTTCATCACCACCATCTTCAACATGCGTGCGCCGGGCATGACCCTGCACAAGATGCCGCTGTTTGCCTGGTCGGTGCTGATCACCGCATTCCTGCTGCTTCTGTCCCTGCCGGTTCTGGCTGGTGGCATCACCATGCTTCTGACCGACCGTAACTTCGGCACCGCGTTCTTCTCGCCTGAAGGCGGCGGCGACCCGATCCTTTTCCAGCACCTGTTCTGGTTCTTCGGTCACCCGGAAGTCTACATCCTGATCCTGCCGGCCTTCGGC